>Ga0233440_1000011_pt1 | contig 277430 bp, 228 predicted proteins | sample SI_123_September_5_FD_182791 | JGI IMG/M metagenome (GOLD analysis project Ga0233440, IMG submission 182791) | Seawater microbial communities from Saanich Inlet, British Columbia, Canada - SI_123_September2016_120_MG | ecosystem: Environmental > Aquatic > Marine > Inlet | place: Canada... | reverse complement strand
AGACATCAGCAGTACTGCTCATGTAAAACTCAAGACTGGTTTCAGATGCTGCGGATACTGATAAGGTCACATCAGCTCTGGAACCATCAGCATTTACTGCATCCCAGCCAAGTGAGATCATGCCGTCACCACCAACTGCTGTTAAGTTAGTTGGGGCATCAATCAAGATGACTTCCTCATTTGTTGTAGCACAGGCTTCATTAGATTGATCAGATTCATTTTCACCATCTGATGCAGTAACAGTATAACAATGTGTTTCTGAGTATCCAAGATTCATATCATCATAATTAACCATATCAAGGTCGCCCATGTACATGTCACCATCACGATATAAATTATAAGTAATTACAGTAGGTTCAATACAGGTGCCATAACAGAAAGGAGCACCGGTTTCAGTTGACAATGCAACACCACCGTCGCCAGCAAAGTTATCAATCGCAATATCAATGAAGGCATCTGTGCCGGTATGGGTCCATTCTACATTGGTCAATACACCGTCACCGGCTGGTATAAATCCACCGGTCAGTGAGAAACCAAGTACAAGACCAGATGCATTAGTGGATGCCAGGAATCCAGCACTCTGGGCTGATCCGCCAGAAGCACTTCCAAATGAAGCACCAAGAATTTCATCTGCTAAAATATTAAATTGGAAACCATAGACATCAGCAGTACTGCTCATGTAAAACTCAAGACTGGTTTCAGATGCTGCGGATACTGATAAGGTCACATCAGCTCTGGAACCATCAGCATTTACTGCATCCCAGCCAAGTGAGATCATGCCGTCGCCACCAACTGCTGTTAAGTTAGTTGGGGCATCTAGAGTATCGTATTCGCAGCTACCATCGTCTTCTGTACATTCTTCACAATAATTATTGGCTTCAGGATCAGTACATCCAAGGAGTGGATCTGTTGTTGCACAGGATTCATTGGATTGATCAGATTCATTTTCACCATCTGTTGCAGTAACAGTATAACAATGTGTTTCTGAATATCCTAAACCATCGTCAAAATGATCAGTCATGTCAAGATCGCCGGCAAATAACTCACCGTCACGATATAAATTATATAGGTAAACAGTCGGTTCGATGCATATACCGTAACATAATGGATCTCCAGCTTCATATGATAAAGCACTGCCACCTTCACCGGCAAAATTTGTAATTGACAGATCTATAAATGCATCTGTACCCGTTGGAGTCCATGCAACATTTGTTAAAACACTTTCACCGGCAGGAATAAATGCCCCTGTCAGAGAGAATCCCAGTACGGTTCCAGTTGCATTGGTGGAGAGTATGAATCCCACATCCTGTGCACTGCCACCAGAAGCACTGCCATATGTAGCACCAAGAACGTCATCGGCCAAAATATCAAATTGGAATCCATACACATTTGTGGTGTTATTCATCGTAAACTCGATATTGGTATCGGTTACATCTGAAACCCATAAAGTTACTTCCGCTCTGGAACCATCAGCATTTACTCCATCCCAACTAAGGTTGATCACTCCGCCGCCACCAACTGCTGTTAGATTTGTTGGAGCATCTATTTGAACCGCTTCAGGCCAACAGGCACTCTCGTCGACATCAATGCCTATACCACCGTCACCTGAAAAAGTTGATCCAGTATAGCAAAGTGATTCATCTGGATCTACAAGGCCATCCACATTTAAAATTGTCAACACCCCTTCACCGGCAGGGATAAAGGCTCCGCTTAATGAGAAGCCAAGAACAAGACCGCTGGTGTTGGTAGATACAATGAAACCAACATCCTGAGCTGAACCGCCAGCGGCACTCACCAGGTTAATGTTGGTTACCGTAAATTGAAAACCATATACATCTTCTTCGTTTTGCATATATACTTCAACGGTTCCAGCATCTATATCGACTTCACCGAATGACAGTGTCACCGGCTGAGCAAATATTAACGTTATTGATGAAAAAATCAGAAGAATTAGCGATTTTCGTAGAATAGTCATAGGATATCTCCCTTGTTGTTTATTTTGTAATAATTCTTGTTATCTAAAAAATTATATTCAATTAAAATGGTCATTTCCTGCAATATAAATACATAAATTTAAATTTATTACAGGACCTGAAAATTACGACTCCCAATATTAATATATTGTTATTTATTGTTTCAAAATGTGATAGAAATTTTAGTTAATTTTGATTAATTAATTGCGCGCTGAGTATATGAATAACTTAATAATTACTGTAGGGACCCATAATTAAAATGCTTATGGCAATTTCATTTACTTGGAGAATCAATTATAAATATAATAAAAAAAGGGGTCGTTTCCATATTGAAAACGACCCCGCTGATACTTTCAAATGAGATTTAATAATTGTCGCTGATCACATTCTAATATTAATATTATTCAGGTCAAAGGTGATATCCACCCGAATAAGATCCTTCCATGCTTTTGATCCAATATTCATATCTGAATCCCAATTTACATACAATGGCATATACAGCTGAATCATACTCAGGTTCAATGACAGGCCAAGTGAAACTAAATCATCATACGATTTTCCATCGATATCAAAAACATCATCTGTATTTAAATAGTCAAGAAATAGTAAAAAATGTGTGCTGAATTCTGACAGAGTGAGTGAAAATTCAAATCCAGAATCGAAAGGGGTATATTGTGCCGGGGCGATTCGCATACCAATGCCATCGGCAAGTACCTGATCCTGGAGCATATTGAATGATCCTGATCCAGAACGGTCCCATACAATGTGCTCAAAATCGGGGTCAACAGACCCTCCTGCATAAGGTGAGTACTGAGGTATATTATTTTCTGAAACGTTTATGTACAATAATTCTCCCTTAATATTCAATTTTTTTAACGGCTGGTAATTGATAGAAGTATAGGCATTGATACTGGAATGGTCATCATCATCATTCTTGGCGTATTGAAAACCGATATGTGAATCAGATTTTAAAATTGGCGAATATTTGCTGAAATATCTGATTTTCCCAGATGCTGAAAAGATATCATCAGTAACATTCCACAGAGATGGATCAAATTCGGAAACCTGATCAAATGAATGATAATGCGCCTTTAGATATATACGAGTAAATGGTTCGCTAATGATCGGTTTACGTAATGTGAAATTCGCGCCCACATTAAAGGATGTGCGGCCCTCTCCGCGCGTAACTTCAGTGATTGAGTTGATCTCATCAAATTTACCTACTCTGTAAAGATTGTGATTCAGCTTTACACTGCCAATTAAAGTATTATTGTTTAAATCCCAAAGGGGAGTAACTGAATAACCAAAATTCTCGATCGGAAAACTTCCTCTCCACAGTTTAATACCTATGGCATTATTATAAGCATTTATCCTGGCAAATGGGATAATATTCCCAAGGTAGGTTTTGGAAAAATCAGGCTCATCAATAAAAGAATTAAGCTGAATCCCTGCACTTTTTGAGGAATTATTAGATTTATCATAATCAGGAAGATAATCTTCCGGGTCTATTCGAACAGAAGATATGTTCTGTGATAAAGGAAAAGATTTTTCACCGGTAAACCCAGGTACCCATTCCCTGGAATCTTCGTGTCCTGATTCATCATAATAAACTAATTCAACTGGAATTTCAAGATCTCCACCATTTGAAATGGTAACGCTATTGTCAGAAATATTCTCAATACCATAATCCACGCTTTTGGTTGTATTGTAAACATCGTCTAAATACCAGGTAAGATCCTCATTCAAATTGGCATTTAAAATGGCTTTAAAATCTCTTGGTTGTGGATGTTTAAATTTAAATGTTTCGTAGTAATCCATCATCGCTTTCTGGAATTTTTCTTCACCAAGATAATGCATCAGATAAAAAGTAAATATCCCCGTCTTTGAATAAATCATGGAGCCATAGTTTGAAGGATAAAAATCAGTGGATACCATTTCAATTGGCTGCCCATCCTTAGCAATGGTTCTGCCTTGATAACCTAGATATGCTGCCAACCATCTAAATGAAGCGTCTTTAAGAATAAATTTATGAACCTTTTTTGGTAATACTTCCATGGGTGCATTTAGGCCATATTTCTTTTCCCAGTACCAAATATTTGTAAATTCATTTAGGCCTTCATCCATCCAGGCATGATCTCTCTCATTGCTGCCCAGTATCCCATAGAACCAATTATGTCCCACTTCATGCATGATAACCATTTCAAGCACGTCCTTACTTGGCATTTTTGAAATAATAGTAATGTTAGGATATTCCATGCCACCACCAGCTGATAAGTCACCATCTACGGCGGTGATGTGATCATATGGATAATCACCATAGAATTTACTGTACCAATACCCGGAATCGTGGAGATACTCAATTGAATTTTTCCAAAGCTCGGCATTTTTTGGCAGGAATCCGCTCCAAAGAGTGACCTCCTTCCCATTGTAAGGCAATTCAAGCGTGCCCTTCTGGACAATATAGTCGCGATCAGCAAACCAGGCAAAGTCATGGACATTCTTTTGGTGAAAGTGGAGCGTTTTATATCGACGGGCAGAGTCTTCTTTTTTCTTTTCTTCTTTATTGCGTTTGGCAATCTCTTTTTTTATCTTTTTGGAATTCTTTTTTATTTCTGATTTTGGCATCAAGGTTAGCTTATTGCCCTCTTCAGCAAGAGAATCAAGCCAGGCATATTCTGATTCTCCATTTAAAATGGTACCCGTTCCCATTACAACATATTTTTCAGGTATGGTAATCTTTACATCAAATGTGCCAAATTCAGAATAGAATTCACCCATATTCAAATATGGCATTGGATGCCAGCCATCCATATCATAAACAGCTGGTTTGGGATACCATTGTGTTATTTCATAATGTTTGCCTGAATGTCCGAGGCGCGAGAATACTATGGGAATTTTTACTTTAAATGGGGTTTCAATTGTGATCCGTTTTCCAGGAGCGAGGGGGGCTGGCAGTATCAATTTGACCACATCTATCCACTCAGGATGTGCTTCGACCTGAAGGGGTACACCTTTGATAGTAAAGTTTAGACTGTCAATATACCCACGATCATCTTCATCGCTGAAGTAAAATTTTGAACGACCATTTTCCCACATTTGTTTGGCAAATGCCGTATTATTATCTTTGTAGGCATTGGGCCAAAGATGCATCCAGATGAAATCAATTGAATTGGGAGAATTATTCATATACAGCAATTTTTCATGACCACGAAGTATATGATCTTTATCATCTAGTTTTACATCTATGTCATATTTTACCTCCTGCTGGAAATAACCCAACGGCAATGAACCTGCCTGTAAAGCAGTAGTTAATAATATTGCTAATAGTACGGGTGAATACTTCATAACTTCCTTTCTATTATGGTTAATTTTTTTATTTCAAAAAATGTTTTTTAGGAATTGACCCGTATACGATTTTGAAACTCTGCTCACCTGCTCAGGTGTGCCCTGGGCGATTATACTGCCACCTCCAAAACCTCCTTCTGGACCAAGATCAATGATCCAGTCAGCTGTTTTGATCACATCCAGGTTATGTTCGATAACAATTACTGAATTACCCTTATCAACAAGGCTGTGCAACACGTGTAATAACATTTTAACATCTTCAAAGTGCAGTCCTGTTGTAGGTTCATCGAGTAAATAAATAGTGCTCCCTGTTCCAATACGAGATAGTTCTGACGATAATTTCACGCGCTGTGACTCACCTCCGGAAAGGGTGGTTGCCTGCTGGCCTAATTTTATATATCCAAGACCGACATCAAATAATGTTTGCAATTTTCGATGAATTCCAAGATGGTTTTTGAAAAATTCTAATGCCTCTTCAATACTCATGGCGAGGATATCTGCTACAGATTTACCCCGAAAAGTGATTTCAAGAGTTTCACGATTGTAACGCTTACCCTTACAATCCTCGCATTGAATATACATATCAGCCAAAAAGTGCATTTCTATTTTGATCAGACCAACACCCTCGCAGGTTTCACATCGGCCACCTTTTACATTGAAGGAAAATCGTCCAGGTTTATAACCCCTTATCTTAGATTCCGGAAGCTGACTAAACAAATCACGAATATGGGTGAACAGTCCAGTATAGGTCGCTGGATTTGACCTCGGTGTTTTCCCTATAGGTGACTGATCAATGCTGACAACTTTGTCCAAATATATAAGCCCCTCTGTACTTCGAAAAGTAAGTGGTTTCACCATTGATGAATAAAATTCTCGCGAAAGGATGGGATAAAGAGTGTGGTTAATGAGTGAGGATTTGCCTGAGCCTGATACGCCGGTTACACAAACGAATTTCCCCAGTGGAATCTTCAGATCAATATCTTTTAGATTATGCCCTCTTGCTCCAAGGAGAGACAAAACATGCTTATTTCCCCTCCTTCGAGGATGTTTAAATTCAATTTTTCTTTTTTTAGATAGATATTGACCCGTGATAGAATTCTCGCATTTAATTATATCCTCAACTCCGCCTTCTGCAACAATCTCCCCTCCATGAATTCCGGCTCCGGGACCAAGATCTACAACCCAGTCAGATGACCTGATGGTTTCTTCATCGTGCTCGACGACAATGACCGTGTTTCCCAGGTCCCGTAAATGGTTAAGCGTTTTGATAAGTCTGACATTATCTCTCTGATGCAATCCGATCGAGGGTTCATCAAGAACGTATAAAACTCCCATCAACTGTGAGCCAATTTGCGTGGCTAAGCGAATTCTCTGTGCCTCCCCACCAGATAAAGTACCAGAAGATCTGTTCAGAGTGAGATAATCCAAACCCACATTTACTAGAAACGATAATCTTGATTTAATTTCTTTTATAATCTGTTCGGCAATAGCAGCTTGACGCTTATTTAATTCCAGTTCTTCAAAAAATGAATAAACTGCCCCAATAGTACCTTCGGTCAGTTCATGGATATTTTTGGTTGCAACCAGTACCGCCATAGTTGATCTTTTTAATCGTGATCCCTTACATGAACGACAAGGCTGCATCGTCATATATTTTTCTATCCATTCCCTCATATGTCCGGATTTTGTTTGAGAATGTCTTCTTTTTAGATTTGGTATAACGCCTTCAAAACCTCCTTTATATTCACCTTTGAATTGAGAGGAGGTATATTGAATGGTTATATTTTTGTCCTTATCTGTGCCATGTAGTAGAACTTTTTGCACGATGCCAGACAGATCTTTCCATGGGGTTGTGAAGGAGAAGCCATAGTGTTTTGAAAGACTTTTTAATATAGCACTGTACCAACTTCCTCTTGGTTGTTCACCAATAGGTTCGATACAACCCTGGATAATTGATTTCGAAATATCCGGAACAACCAAATCGGGATCAATTGACATTTCTGTGCCCAGGCCACTACATACCGAACAGGCACCAAATGGAGAATTAAATGAAAAAATCCTTGGATGCAGATCCTCAAAAGAAATTTCACATTTTGGACAAGAATAATTTTCACTATATCTATGCTCAACATTCCCAGTTTCATGGATAAATACCAATCCATTTCCTACCTTGAGAGCTAATTCAATAGACGCAGTCAATCGTTCTTTTATAGAAGATTTTAGTACTAGCCTATCAACTACAACTTCAATATTATGCTTTACCGTTTTTTTCAGTGCTATATTTCCGGTGACATTCATGAGTTTTCCATCCACCCGAATACGGAGGAAACCTTCACGGGCAATGGATTTCATTACCTCCTTAAATTCTCCTTTCCTGCTTCTGACCACAGGGGCAAGGACATGAAATTTTGTACCTTCGGGTAAGCTGAGAATATGATCAACAATTTGTTGAACTGTCTGTTTCTGCACCAGGCCGCCACATTTGTAGCATGTTTGGGTTCCGACACGTGCGTACAATAAACGCATATAGTCATAAATCTCAGTAATTGTACCAACGGTTGATCTGGGGTTCCTGCTGGTAGATTTTTGTTCGATAGAAATTGCCGGAGACATTCCGTCAATATGGTCAGCATCGGGTTTTTCCATAATTCCAAGAAATTGTCTCGCATAGGATGATAATGACTCTACATACCTTCGCTGACCTTCGGCATATAATGTATCAAAAGCAAGTGAGGATTTTCCCGATCCTGAAAGACCGGTAATGACTACAAGGTTATTCCGGGGGATCTTTACATCAATATTTTTTAGATTATGCTCGCGAGCACCTTTTATTGAGATAAACTCCTGATTGTGAGAATAGGATTTTTTGTGATTTTTCATAAGCATGAAAGGTAATGGAATTGATACGTTCACTCAAAGGAATATTTTCAATATTTAGTAGTTATTCACAGGTTATGGATGGCAACATGAACGTTGGAAAATTAAAAACCAGTTTAAAAATTATCATTGATTTTTTTTTACTGTTTTCATTACCGATATTCACTTAATTCGTTTTGAACACTATTGTGCAGACTGATAATTTTTAGCTAGTGGAAGTTTGCATTTCAATTTAATTGAGCAAGCAATTTTGATCACAGATTAACAAGACTGATATATTATTATAGCATTTTTAAATTCCTTTTATTAAGATTGGAGAACAATATGGATAAGTATGTTGGTATCCGTAGAGAAGATAAGAACATTTGGGAAAGAAGAGTTCCAATTGTCCCTTCTGATATGGAGTGGCTAAGTCGTGAGCATGGAATACATTTTATCACTCAGCCATCAGACATCAGAGTTTTTGAAAACAGTGAATATATTGATGCAGGATCAATTGTTGATGAAAATATTATTCCGGCTGACCTTATAGTCGCAGTAAAAGAAATACCCGTTGATTTAATATCTGCTGGAAAGACATATGTATATTTTTCCCACACAATAAAAGGGCAAGATTACAATATGGCAATGTTAAAAAAATTGATGAAATTGAAATGCAATCTGATTGATTACGAGCGGATTGTTAATGAAAAAAACCAAAGACTGATCTTCTTTGGAAAATATGCCGGTTATGCCGGGATGATAGAAACCCTCCACGCTTTTGGTAAAAAACTAAAGCTACAGGGTATCGATAATTCATTTGAAGAGATTAAACAAGCCTTTGAATATAACTCTGTTGAGGAGGCAAAAAGCCATATTCGACATATTGGGAAAAAAATTCGAAAAACCGGTTTGCCATCACCTGGGATTTTTGGATTCACCGGTTACGGCAATGTGTCTCAAGCTGCACAGGAAATTCTTGATCTCATGCCAGTAAAAGCAATTACCCCAGATGATCTTGAATCACATTTCGATATAGCTGAAAACGATACAAATCATTTATACAAAGTGGTATTTGCTGAACAGGATATGGTAAAATCAATCTCCGGTCCATTTAATCTTCAAGAATATTATGATCATCCTGAAAAATACAAATCTCAATTTCATAAATATCTTCCATTTTTATCCGTCATTGTAAATTGCATTTATTGGACTGAGGCATATCCAAGATTGCTTACAAAAAAATACCTTGCTAATAATCCTGATATTGAACTTTCAATAATCGGTGATATCAGCGTCGATATTGATGGCTCAATTGAAATAACCAATAAAGCCACCTACCCGGACCATCCAACTTATACCTACAATCCACATGATGCCACCTATCATGATGGAATTATAAAAAATGGAATTTCGATTATGGCTATTGATAATCTACCTTGCGAATTTCCAAAAGAATCATCATCAGAATTTTCCAAAATACTCAAAGAATTTATCCCGGGTATTATCAATTTGGATTTTGATGTACCATTTAGAGAATTATCATTACCAGAGCCTATAAAAAAAGCCTTGATACTTCAAAATGGTGAGTTAACTGACGATTATCAATATATGAATAAATTCATCAAATAAAGAGAATATATGAAAAAAAAGATTTTAGTCTTTGGTGCTGGTTTAGTTAGTAGACCGGGTATCCATTATCTGCTCAAAAAAAATCACCTTAGTGTGACTGTGGCAGATATTGATCTGGATAAAGCAAAATCCCTATTAGTTGGATATGACCACGCCAAGGCGATAAGGCTGGATATTAATGATACTCCATCCGTAAGAATTGCCATATCTAATCATGATATTATTGTTAGTTTGCTTCCATGGGAATTCCACCCCCGTATTGCAAAAACATGTATCCTGGAATCACGACATCTGATTACAGCATCCTATGTAAGTGATGAGATGAGAGATCTGGATAAAGAGGCAAGAGAAAAGGATATTCTTTTGCTGAATGAGATGGGGGTAGACCCCGGCTATGATCATATGACCGCTATGGATGTAATTGATCGAGTGAAAAATGAGGGCGGGAAGGTAACCGCTTTCTATTCATACTGTGGTGGTTTGCCGTCACCAGAAAATAATGATAATCCACTTGGTTATAAATTTTCGTGGAGTCCAAAAGGCGCTTTATTGTCATCAGTGAATTCTGCCCAATACAAAGAAAATGGAAAAATTATCAAAATTGATGGTCCAGATCTCATGTCGAATACCCGAATAGAAGAAATAACTGGGATGGGGGATTTTGAGGTGTATCCAAACCGCGATTCTTTGCCATACATGAGTACTTATGGACTAAACGATGCTTCAACTATTATGCGTGGTACCTTACGATATAAAGGATGGAGTGAAACTCACAGGGCCATTCAAAATATAGGCATGACTAATGAGACAAAATTTTCAAATTTGCAAAATAATACTTATCGGGAAATTATGGCTCAGTTATCGGGGGCAAAACCAGATAGTGACTTAAAAAAATCTGTTGCTGAAAAAATTGGTGTTAATACAGCATCACCAATTATAAATCAATTTGAATGGTTAGGATTATTCAGTAATAAGAAAGTCACCAATAAAGATAATCATCTAGATATTCTTGTTGATTTGATGGAAGAAAAAATGTCCTATTCTGATAATGAAAAGGATATGATCATACTTCAACATACATTTCATGTGGAATCAGCCGATGGAACTCCTGAGAAAATTGTATCCACTTTGATCGATTATGGAATTCCCTTCGGTGATTCATCCATGGCACGCACCGTCAGCCTTCCCCTTGCAGTGAGTGTTGGACTGATGGCTGATAATAAAATAAAATGCCGCGGTGTGCAGATTCCTATCATTAAAGAAATATATAAACCTGTATTAAAAGAACTTGAGACTCTTGGAATAAAGATGACGGAGAAATTCTACTCGATTTAAATTATCAGCTTTGAAGGAAATGTGTTTTTTCGCTCCTCTTTTTAAACCTGTTCATCTATCTGATTGGCCTGCATGAAACCATTCATCCTTTGATAAATTTTCAGAGGCCAGTTTAAAATATCTCATAATTGTCATCACATCCATTTATATTATGATTATTGATTTAATTCTAAACTATTCAGAGTAATAATTTAATGGTATAAATAATTTAAGTAAGTCGATCAGTTTCAAGGGAAAATCTCCGCAGAAATTACAAATTGGAGCTAAAAATGAAAATTTATATCAGTGCTGATATTGAAGGGATAACAGGAGTTACTCATTGGGATGATGCTGTAAAACCACAGCCAGACTATGAAAATTTTCGAAAACAGATGACTCTGGAGGTTAAAGCGGCATGTGATGGTGCAAATGAGGCTGGTGCAAATGAAATATGGATAAAAGATGCACACGCAGATGGACGAAACATAGATGGGAGCAAACTACCGGAAAACACAAAATTAATTCGTGGATGGAGTGGTCATCCCCTATCAATGGTCCAGGAGCTAAACTCTTCATTTGATGCCTTAATGATGATAGGATTTCATTCTAGTGCTGGGTCTGCGGGAAACCCACTATCCCATACAATGTCGTCTTCAAAAATTCAGTATATGAAGATTAATGATACGTTTATCTCCGAATTTCATCTGTTTGGATTTGCCTCAATGGTTATGGGGGTACCAGTAGTTTTAATTAGTGGTGATGAGCAAATTTGCAATGATGCAAATTCTTTTATGCCTGGAATTATTACCGTCAATGTAAAAAAGGGTGTGGGAGATTCTACTATTAATATTCAACCTGATGTGGCAATCGATCAAATTAGAGATTCTGCTAAACAAGCCTTATCATCAGATTTAAGCTCATATTCAACAAAGGTCCCGGATAGGTTTCAGTTGGAAATCCAATATAAACATCACAAAAATGCCTATAAATCGTCCTATTATCCTGGCACGGTTTTAGTAGATCCGGTTACATGCTCTTTTCAGACTGATGATTATTTTGAACTATTAAGGATGGTGTTATTTGCGATATAGAATTGTTAAGAAATATTTTAGGGATTAAGATTAAGATAGCATTTGAGTAGAAATCAGAAATAATATTAATTTCCCTTTGTAATTATAAGATGCAACCCGCAACTTCAACTAGACCTTTTTTTATTCCATTTATTCTGCTTCTATTATGCTGATATTTGGGGAAAATCAGAGTGATCGTCGTACCTTTCTGCCGTTCGCTCTGTATATCAATTTCAATATCATTCATTTCAAGGAATTTTTTTGTTAGCGCCAGGCCCAGGCCAATACCCTGATATTTTTTTGAATACCCATCACTTTCCTGTGAAAAAGTTTCAAATAATTTTTTCTGATATTCAATAGACATACCAATACCGGTGTCTTCAATAATCAATTTATAGGTTGAGTGAATGGAATCCTGAAGGGACATATTTACAGATCCTTCCTCGGTATATTTAACGGCATTATGGAGAATATTATTAATTGCTTCATTTATGCAATACTCATCTCCATAAATCATGACTTTTTCAATATCTGAGGAATAGCTGAAATTTATTTCTTTGCTGTGAGCCTTATTTTTGTGTTTTTGGAGAATATTTTTTAGAAGTCCTGTTAACTCAATAGGTTTCAGGGTTAAGTTAAATGAACCGGCTTCAAGTTGAGATATATCCGCAATTTCATGGACTGTTTTCATCAATCTGTCACCGCTTTTTTTGATATTATCAAAAAATGATAATTCATCGGAATTTAGATATTCCTTCACAGCCTCCTCGACTAAATTTGAGAACCCAAGAATTGAATTAAGAGGCGTTCTGATTTCATGTGAAATATTGGAGAGAAAAAGTTTTTTTACTTTTTCAGCTGCTCTCGTTTTGTCCATCGCATTTTGAAGCAGTTGGTTAGAATTTTCATTTTCATTCAGTTTTTTTCCGATGAATATATATTCAGCTATCCCATTTGACGGATTCACAACTAAATCATATTTGATACTCAGTGCTGAAAATATCGAATTTAAAGATTTACCTGCGGTTAGGAGAAATGAACCATGTTTTTCATCTATAATATCTTGCCAGGACACTGGCAAATGATCAAATGTTTTCTTAAATATTTCGAGGATATTTGTCTTCGAATAGTTCTCTTTTGAAATGTCGAAGAGTTGATCTGAAGCAGAATTGAAGTTTTTACTGTATCCAAGTGCATCGGTTATAATAAGGCAATCACTCATATTGTTGATCACATAATTCAATTTTTCTCTTTCATGGTATCGAATTCTCATCCGATTCAAATTGAGAAGAGATGCAATTTTACTCTTTAGTATGATCTCATTTGGTGGTTTAGTTATAAAATCATCGCTTCCCGCCTCTATTGCTTCAGCAAGAGTGGATTCATCTCGATCACCGGTAATTATTACGATAGGTGTCAGTTGAGTCTCAGGTGATTCTCTCAGTATTTTACAGGCATCCAGTCCGCTGAGACCTGGCATATTTATATCAAGGAGTATGAGATCCGGTTCGATAGACTTGGCCGATTTTACAGCATCCATGCCATTTGTTTCAGTATAAACCTGATAATTTTCTATTTCAAGTAACTCAGAAAATCCGGCAAGAATATCTAAGTTATCATCTGCAATGAGTATTTTTGCTTTGTTGTGTTTAATCATTGTGTGATGAAATTTTCATGTTTGCTGCTTTTGAAACAATATCTTGAATTTTATTTGCATCAAATGGTTTGGTGATGCTGTAATCAACACATAATTTAAGTTCGGCATCATCCTTTACATTAATAGCCCAACCTGATAACAGAATAACCGGGGTATCCGGTGATATTAGTTTTATCTTTTCGGCTACTTGTTTACCACTCATTTCAGTCATACCTAAATCCGTAATGACCACGTCAAAATCACTTTCCTTAAATTGCTGTATCGCTTTTTTACCCGATATAAATCCTGTGACATTATGCCCCAAATCCGATAATAGATCCTCTATTACCTCCAGCACATCATTTTCGTCATCGATGACCAGAATGTTTAATTGCCGATCTTCATAGGTGATGATTTCTTCTTGCTTAATTTGTATTTCATGAGTGATGGGGAATCTAATGGTTATATCAGTCCCGTCTCCCTCGTTGCTATCAACAGAAATTTCTCCATTATGACGCTGAACCATTCCATAAACTTCGCTCATCCCCAAACCACTGCCATTTGCACCTTTTGTTGTAAAGAACGGATCGAAAATACGTTCAACGGTATCTTCTGTCATTCCCATACCTGTGTCTTTAAATGAGGCGCTCACCATCTCATCATCTCCATCAACATTCACATGAATGATTCCCCCATTTGGCATTGCATCAACTGCATTGAAAATGATATTTGTAAAACCATTCTGTAGTTCTGAGGCATTTCCAAGAATATATAAATCCGGTTCAATATTTACGTTAATGTGAATCAAAATCCCTTTCTTCTGGCTGTTTTCTTTCCATTTATTTTCTGTCAATTCAAGAACATTTTCCACAAGACTACTGAGATTAACCGGTACTTCCTTTATCCCGTTAGAGTTTCGAGAAAAATCTTGCATTTTTTTCACTGTGGATGCACCATTTCTAGCTGCTCTTTCAATGATTTCAAGCTGATCAACCAGGGCTTTGTCTAATCCCTTTTTCTTAATAATGCTGACTCGGCCCATAACAATTTGAAGAAGATTATTAAAATCATGGGCAATGCCCGAACTCATATAACCTATAGCAGTCATTTTATTATCCTGGCGGTTTTTATTTTTAATCTCCCTGTCTTTGGTTACATTCTTATTTGTGAGGATAAACCCAGTTAGTTCATTTTCTTCAGAAAAAACTGGATGGGTTCTTTCCTCCATATATTCACCAAATCGTTCGTCATAGTTTTCCACAGGAATCATCTTTCCAGTATTGATTGTCTCTTGCAGTGGACAATCTTCGCAAGGTGATTCATTTCTGCGGATTAACTCATAACACATCTTTCCTTTAAGGCTGTATCCATCGCCATAAACAAGATTTGCGGAACGATTGCTGTCTAAAATTTCATATTCTGAGCTACAGATAACCATAGCATCGGATAAATGGTCAAATACTTTTTCGGGAGTAATCATGAATCAAATTTTCATTAGTAGGTTATATACACAAATTTTGTTATAAAAAACATTCAGACAGGAAATCGTATTTAAAAATTCGACTCCCTGTCTGAATATGAATTAACCAATTAATAAACCGGAGAACCAACTCCCCCCGGATTATCAAATGGTCAGATTACTCAACGCTTGTTCAGTTTGTGTAACTCGAGCATTTGCCTCGATAAATTGAAACTCCTTAAGGGCAGATTGATAGTTTTCTACTGACAGATCTCTATTTCCTGTATCCTCATAGAATTTTCCAATTTCCAGGTAAGTTTCGCCGAGATTAAGATGATTATTATCTTCCTTATTTATCCGTTTACTATTTTCATAGTAGGACATGGCAACATTAAAATTCTTTCCTTTTCGATTGATCAATCCTAATATCTTATAAACCTCAGCTATTTCGGATTTTGCTTGTAATTCAGAAAATATTTGAAATGTCGTCATTACCAATGCATTACTTTCAGATAATTCTCCCATTCTTGCTTTCACCTCTGACTGTTCCAGATAGGATAATCCTTTCTGATATACATCATTATTCTCTTTAGCAAGTTTAATGCATTTTGTCAGGTAAGCACTTGCCTTCCCGTAGTCTTGTTTTATTTTGTAGTTAATGGCAATATTATGCAGTAGCCTTGCTCGCTGTCTTGGATTATCCTTTGATTTTAGAATATCAAGAGCACTTTGATAATAACCCATCGATTCATCAAAATCCCCTAATTGGCTACAGACATTTCCTAGATTGGAAAATATTTGGACCTTTAGAAAATGGTTATCATGTTGACTTGACATCTGCTGAGCCTCAAGAAAGATGAGTTTTCCTTCAGACGGCTGTCCATTATTAACTTGTATCACCCCAAAAGCAATTTTGTTCTGGAGAATCCCAAAAGAGTCATTTTCCTTTTTAAAGAGCAATGTACTTTTATTTAGATACTTTATCGAACTATCAGAATCCCCATTATTAAAACAAATATTGGAAAGAGTTCTGAACGATTTTGCCACCAAAATATTATCTGCATCTTTATTTTTGGTAATTTCTATTAAAAGATTCGTTGCTTTTGTGAATTGAGCATATTTAATAGATACTTTTGCCAATTTATTAATAAGCTGTAGATACACTTTGATATCGCTAATAAAATGTTTAGAATGTGTAATGATTGTATCAAAATCAATTTCTTTGAAAATGATTTTTTTCATGCCGGGCATTTTTTCAGATTTTGGAATTTCCTTCCAGGAATTATTCAATATTCTTTCTCGTTCTCTTTTGATATACAAAAATTGATCTGAAAATTCCTGTGTGCATTTTTCAACTGTAAGTTGAAATACTTCTTTTAGAAATGACTGTAGTGTTTTATTGGTCATAATTCCTCCAAATTCGTCTAATAAAATTATTCACCATCAAATTCCCATGCGTATGTTGTAAAATGGTCAATCCAGAATGAAATGGTTTCATTTTCATTATTCAGTTCGAATCCGTCAACGAAAAACCAATAATCACCAAGTTGACTAAAGTAGATATCGGCGGCATCCAGATCACCGTCAAAATCTAGGTATGCCCATGACAAAGTAATCAGAACTGGTTCATTAAAATTCATACTGGGAAGTAATTCCACCCCTGCACCGCATTGCTGATTGTTTTCTATGCAAATAACTTCTAGTGAAAATTCAACATCTTCCGATAGTGCTCCAGGTGGAAAATATACAGAATTACCATAAGTATTATCTACTCCAAGCAATCCACCCTCAGGTCCAATGATCTGGTCATCAAATCCGTCCCGAGATAAAGATCTAATCATTTGCTTCATCTGAGCATTCCATGGAATTATTGATAGTTCTTCCGTAGGGATTCCATTGCCTTCACTGTTTTGAGGGCCAGTAATTGGGTTTTCACTGCATCCAAATATCAATAAAATAACCAAAAGGATGTTGATTGCACCCCTGTTAATCTTTTGCGCTGTCATAATTCTTTCTCCTTAATCGTTTTCAAAATTGCACTGCTGTCCTATAATAACGGATATTGTCTGTTCACGGGTATTAAACAAACTCTACATCATAAATTCAAATGTAGAAATTCAAACAACATTATATTCATGTTCCATTTAGCGAGGTATTTTTTGCACATTGAATTCCAAATCGAGCATTTTTATGATATAAACCAATCAATAAAATAATCCATATTGTCTCTCTAATGATCAAGCACCTATGGAATTCATTATGGCAAATTTTACGCCAATAGTCGTAATTCCAACTATTTATACATTTTACATCTTGAATATTTTGATTTATATATTCTGATTGATCTTTTATCCTGTTGATAATATAGATCATATCTAATATCTCAAAATATTTTCCCTCGCTATTTATTTATCATAGAATAGATAGTTTAATCGAATTACCATTTGTTTGTGTCGATGAGGGTTAAAATTATTTGATTGAATCATCAAGTAAATTTGACGCGAGTCAAATATATTTTACACAATGAGGTCAAATCATTTTGACTTTATCGATATTTGGGGTGTATTATATTTAATAATAAATATCGTAGCCGCCATTTCGCTGAATATTTCGATTAAATTATCGCTTGGAAAATATCTAAATTTAACTGAAACATAAAAGATAAATATTTTCTGATCAAATTTGTAGAATAAAACATGAAATTATAGTTTTAAAGGATATTTTCATCCTTGTATAGAAAATCTAATTAGACTTTTTCCAAGTCTAACCTTAATCAATAATATTTTATATTATTTGAACTCACTTTGCCGTCAAATTAGTCTATCCTTAGAACAGTATATGACATCAGCATTCTTGTTATTAGTGTTTACTGTCATTATAAATGGACATTAACTTGGTTTTCAACACTTTTCCAGTATCAGTTCTGGGAATAGAATTAACATAAAAAACCTCTTTTGGGATTTTGTAATCAGCCAGCTTTCCTTTACAATAATTTTTTATTTCTATACCTTGATCACCTGGTTTTATTAAACCTCTACTTTCATCATAATTTTTTAATACTATAAATGCCACAATCTTCATTCCCCATTCATTATCAGGAAGTTTTGCAACTTCACAGTCATTAACATCAGGGATCTGCATGAGGATATTTTTAACCTCTTCTGGACTCACATTTTCACCACCGCTAATAATAATATTATCTTTTCTCCCTGAAATGTATGTTTTATTATCATCACTGATCCTAGCCAAATCACCAGTGTAATGTATACCCCTGCAATCAGTTTCACCGATGTATCCCTTCATAACCATAGGTCCTGATACAACTATCTCTGAATCATCAACTTGCAACTTAACATCATTGAATGGAAAACCAATATAATTACCATCTTCCTCGGCTGTAACCGCTGAAAGATGCCAGCCGCAGATTCCTGAACATGTTTCAGTCATTCCATAACTGACCATTATTGGCAAATTGGATTCCCGGCAGATCTTTAATAACTTATCGGAAATCGGACCCCCTCCAATAACTATTAAGCGAAGACTTGAAAATAATGAAGTGATATTATTAGACTGCAGTAACCGAGACATCATGGTGGGGACCAATGAAATTAATGATATGTCCTGATGATATATTAATTGATTTACTTTGTTGATGTTGAAATCGATTGCAATGGAAATATTAAAGCCATACAGTAGTGCTCTAATAATAATATTTAATCCTCCCACATGGGAAACGGGAAGACATAACAGATAATTATCATGTTCTGTGAATTGAACTTCTTGATGCCAGCTCCTGGCGCTGGAAATAAAATTTACTGCTGTTAATTGAACTGCTTTCGGAAGTCCAGTACTGCCAGACGTAAATAGTATTACGCAGACGTCTTCAGGATCCGGCAGAACATTCGGTAAATCCTGGATGAAATATGTATCAGATAAATCAAAATCATCAACTGACAATTGATTAATTTTATTTTTCTTAAATACTTTTAAGTGAGATTGATCTGTTACCAAGATCGCTGGTTTGACAGTTTCAAAGCAGGAGATAATCTCATCGTTGGTAAATTTCCTATGCAAAGGAATTACGACTGCACCCAAATTCTGGCCAGCAAGGAAAAATCGAATAAATGCGATTGGGTCATCAATGCTCAGCATTATTCGCGATTGTCGGGAGACCCCTTTTTTATGAAGCTGAGAAGCAATTTTGAGAGATTCCATCATCAGGGTTTTCATTGTCCATAAAGTCCCGTTGTAATATACTCTGGCCTTTTCGTTTTGCAATTGAATGTTATATAATGACTGCAAATCTAAAATCTAATCAATGGGGAAATTGTTATGCTTCACGGTATTCAATCCCAAGGCCAGGGATCTCTCCAATATACATTCTTCCATTTTCTTGAAAGGGAATATTTTGCTGATCATCATCAAATAATGAACCCGTCATGAATCCACATGCTTCAGTAATTTGATACGCACAAGATAAATGAAGCAATGCCATCCTGCCAATATATGATTCCATCATAGAGGTTATCACACTTCTAATACCATGGTCCGCAGCGAGTTCTATTATCTCCTTTGTATTTTTAAACCCCCCAGAAACCATCGGTTTTATTACGAATACATCGGTTGCGCCTGCATCGATTAAGTTTTGGGCCGATATAATATCTGTCAGGGATTCATCGGCGGCGATAGGAATAGTAGTATTTTTGCGTAATTCTGAAATTTGATGGATTTTATCCCTGGATAGAGGTTGTTCAAGGTAATCAATATTGTACGAAGATAATAAATCGCACGCCTCTAAAGCTGTGTTCAAATTCCAAGCACCATTGACATCTAATCGAAGCTTGACGGTTGGTCTCAGGCTCATTGTAATATTTTTGACAAAATCGATATCTTCTAATAAAGTATTGCTGCCAATTTTCAACTTTACAACTTCAACTCCACTTTGCAACTCAAAACCTTTATGATAAAGCATGTTTACTTTCACAAATGAACAGGTGCTTTTATTGATGTAAAAAGCCATAACAGTCTTATTCATTTTTGATAATATATCAAGAATAGCCGTCTCCATGGCGAAACAGGCTGAGGGGATTTCTTTTAATAAATCCCGGATAATATCAAGCAGTTTTGCATCAACATCAATCCCTTTGATGGTTTTTGCAACGGATATGAGGGCAGATAAACATTCCTTTTCGGACTCGGTGCTGAAACCAGTTAGCGGTGCTGCTTCGCCAAAACCATTTATACCATTGGCAGATAGTTTGACGATGAAACCAGATCGATATTTATAGATCCGTTGTGATGTTTGAAGCGGAGTTTTAAAAAATATTTTATATGGGATAACCTTGATGTCATTCAATTTCATAGTATTAAACCAAGAACAAATAGTATGCTGTAGACCATCATCACTCTTGCAGTGCCCCCCAGAATGGGATATAATTCCCTCCCTTCAAGGGTCCATACCGATATAGTCATTTTTACAGCCACGGGTATTGAGAAGAGATACAGGTACATGGATAAATCGTTTTTCCAGGTGACTGCCAATACTGCCGGGATGAAATATGAAATCACCATCATAAGGCTATATTCTAAACGACCGAATAGTTTTCCCCATCTGACAACAAGAGTTCTTTTCCCCGTTTTCGTATCTGTTTCCACGTCGCGAAGATTATTAACCACAAGGATTGCAGTTGAAAATGTTCCCATGGAAAAACCAACAAGCAATGATTCGATTGAGATCATTCCGGTTTGCAGATAGTAAGTACCAGGTACAGCGATAAGTCCAAAAAATACAATTACAAATATATCACCCCAACCATGATAACCAAGGGGATAAGGTCCACCTGTATAGGCAATCCCAGCTGCAATGGATGCCAAACCAATCCACACGATGGGCCAACCACCGATATATACTAGATAAGTACCGGCAGCAAGAGCCAAACTGAAAGTGATAATCATGCCATTTTTCACCTGGGTAGTGGATAACAATCCCGACTGAGTGACCCTGGCCGGACCGATCCGTTCAGAGGTATCGGTTCCGTTGAGAAAATCAAAAAGATCATTGGCAAGATTTGTACCAATTTGAATTAACATGGCAGCAATCAATGTAATCAAACCAGTGTTCCAATGAGATATGCCGTCATGGAATGCTAATGCCACACCAAGCATCACCGGCGCAATTGCTGCAGGTAATGTTTTTGGTCGAGATGCCAGTATCCAGTATTTAATTTTCATAAACAGTAGATGAATAGAAATACAAATATTTCAACAGGTGAGAATACAGGGAAAAAGGAGTAAATATCAATTAGGGCAGACGGTCAAATTTTGAGAAATCCGGATTTCTTTTTTCTTTAAAAGCGTTCCTTCCCTCCTTGGCTTCCTCGGTCATATAAAACAATAATGTTGCATCTCCAGCCAGCTGTTGCAATCCTGCCTGACCGTCGCAGTCTGCATTCAATGCTGCTTTTAATAAACGAATAGACATGGGAGATTTTGCTAGAATTTCACGACACCAGTCGACCGTTTCTTCTTCTAACTTTTTGAGAGGAACCACGGAATTTACCAAACCCCAATTTAAGGCGGTGGGGGCATCTATAAAGCGACACATAAACCATAATTCCCGAGCCCGTTTTTGTCCGATGATCCTTGCCATATATGACGCACCCCAGCCTCCGTCAAATGACCCAACCTTGGGACCAGTCTGTCCAAATTGAGCATTGTCTGCTGCAATCGTCAGATCGCACATCATATGGAGAACATGTCCTCCACCCACAGCATATCCGGCAACCATAGCAATGACCGGTTTGGGAATATACCGTATCTGCTTTTGTACATCAAGAATATTGAGTCGGGGTACGCCGTCATCGCCGATATAACCTTGATCCCCTCGGATTTTCTGATCGCCGCCTGAACAAAAAGCATCCGGTCCTTCACCGGTGAGGATAATCACACCAACCGAAGCATCCTCTCGTGCCAATTCAAAGGCATCTTTGAGATCGTGGACAGTTTGGGGACGAAAGGCATTTCTCACTTCAGGACGATTGATGGTTATTTTGGCGATACCGCTAGCGTCTTTAGTGCCTCGATCATATTTTATATCTTTGTAATCTTTTATGGATTCCCAGTTGTAATTCATTCCCTCTCCATGAAATGCTGCATTAATTAAAAATTGACAATTTTACCATAATAGTCCAATTGTGAAGATGAATGCTTTGTCATCATAATCATTGAATGTCATAGTATAATCCAGATTTGCAATAATCTGGAAGTTATATGTCCTGAATGTTCGTATTCCGGTGCTTAACAACAATTCGAATCCATCATTTCTTAGTTCATCTTTGCCGGGATGAGCTACCCAGTGAAATCCTAGTCCAGCACCGATAAACGGGCAGAAATCTCCTTTTGATAATAAGTAATCGGTAAAGACATTTGCAGAAATACCTTTCCGTGTAGCAAATTGCATTCCCACAAAGAATTTTTCCATGTCATATCCTTTTCGGAAATCCAAAGTCAGGGAACGGTCTACATCTCCATATCCGTGCTGCGGATACATATATCCAAAGGAAACTCCCGTATAACCTCGAGCTTCCCGGCGCCGGAACATTTTGTCATTTTCTTTCTCAATTATTGTACCGACTTGAGCAGATTCCGATAGGGAGGTGCGATTTACAATACTGGAAGCAATTCTTTTCATTATGGTATCCAATGACTCCACTGATTCTGCCGTAATACTGTCACCGATGATCGTGGTTTTGTTTTCAACATCAATCAATAGATATTGAACAACAATCTTCTCCCCAAGAATACTCATAGAGCACAGTACAGCTTCAGTTGCACCAACCATTCGCCCAACATTTCCAGCACATCCGGCATCACTGCATATACTGCCATCAAGGGCGCGCTCGATATCCTGCATAGGGGCAACCTGCAATGGTGTAAGAATACTTATTTCCTGGACAAGTAGATTTTCAGCTGTTTTTGTAGAGTACCTGTCCATCCCTAATGTATGAATAGGAAGTATAGCTATTTTGCCTTGAGCAGATAAGATGGATGCCAATCCTAATAAACTTAGAAACAGTGATTTTGATATATTCTTCATTTAACCCTCATTTAATATTTTTATTCTTACCAATATTCTGTTAACATTGAAAACAATTTCCCTCAAATCTTGTCTGTTCCGATAGTGAAAATTACTGCAATTGCATATCCATTACCGAAGTCAGTTTTATCAGATTGTGATCAAGCATTTGAGTCATTTTTGTGGATATTGTGATGAAAAATAATATCAATTATATCCATCTTTTTCAGGTTTTGATAAATCGCATTATCAAAAAATAATAATTCTGAAAACAAACCTTCCTCAAAAAAAGCACCAACATGGACATGCAAAGTGCAATTTGGTTGTTACCTTTTTCGGAGTCAATACTATTGTCAAATCAATCTTTAAAATGTGACGACTGTAATAAATTGGGAATATATTAGTTGTTGGAATGTGATCCGATTACAAAGTGATTTTTTTACCATTTTCAAAATCATAAAGTGTCATTTTCCTTAAACGATAATATGCCACCCAGTAATCTTTTAGAGTTTGATAATATTGACGATGCGTGTTATCAAGATCATTTTGTGCAAAAAACAGACTTGAAATATCAATTTTTCCGATGAGGTATCTTTCCTTTGCTACCTTAAACTGCAAAATGGCAATGGTATCAGATCTTGAGGCAATTACCAATTGCTGAGTCAATAGCTGAAATTCCTTTACCTGGTACTCAAGCTGTTGTTCAAAGGTAGTTTGGGTTTTGAAAATTGACTGTCGGGTTTTTTCCTGATCTTGCAATGTTTTCATGTAGGATAATTTCTTACTCTTTTGTGTGAGAGGAAATTCAAATCCCAAAGAAAATGACTCCGTTTTTAAAGGATCTTTATATAAGTCATCAAAATTATCTGCAGTTTGATTAAACCCAACACTTGCATATATGTCGGCAGAAAACCAGCGGTTTTTACGCGCCTCATCGACATTTTTTTCTGCGGTGATTTCCTGAATATCAAATGAAAGATATTGACTACGGTTTTCTCTTGCTTGCCGGATAACAAAATCAGGGTCGATATTCAATTCAGCGAGCTTATCAGGCAGAATTATCTGAAACTGTTCGTTTTGATACATACCCAATGCCAGTTTTAAAGCTTCATAATTCCGTTGATAATTCAGGCGGTTTCTTTCCAGTGTATTCTGAGAATTCATGAAAGCTAATTCAGATCTCAACAAATCATTCTCAGCGATTTTACCTACAGTATATCGACCTTTTGAGATGGCAAGGATTGTATCATTTACTCCAATGTTAAATATTGCATTATCCAGTTGAATCTTCGAAATGTACAATGTGAAAAACAGATTGGTAATATCAGTGGCAATATCCTCCATATCCTCCAGATATTGCTGCTCAGCAAGTTTTAATTTTTTGTGTTCAATGGTTTTTGTCCATTTCAAATTATTGAACTTGAAGAGAGGCTGTGAATATCCCAGTGTAAATGGTGTTGCCTGCCAGGACACGATATGTTCATTGGAAAAATCGTCTTGCCGCGTTATACTGCTTGAAGTAAAAATACTGCCACCAGTATAAGGTATGCTTTGGGAAACTGATATGCCTACATTGGAATTACTCTGGTTTTGGGGAATAAAAATAGTTTTCAGTGTATCATCAACACTGATATCAAACTCGCGAATGGATCGGGTCAGATTGGGAACCTGTCCACCAAATGAAATTTTTGGTCCCAGGTCTGTTCTGAATGACTCATATCCAAGGCGGCTGGACTCGAACTCAGATTTAGCTATTTTGGCAGATGGACTATTGGCCTTCCCTATTGCAATACAATCTGACAGTGTTAATATTTTCTCCTGTGAATAGAGATAACCTGTTATAAAAATGAGTATTAATTTTATGAAGTATTTCATTTTAACTCTGATAATATTATTGTTCGTATTAATCATGACGTAGCAGAACAACCGGGTCCTGTTTTGCTGCTTTTTTAGCTGGATAGATTCCAAATATCAATCCAACTGACACGGATACCAAAAATGAAAGCAATACAGAATTCAGTGAAATTACGCCGGTAATACCTGTTGATTTTTCAATCCCCAACGTGAAAACATAACCAAGAAATATTCCAATGACTCCACCGGTAAGGGTGATAGTGATTGCTTCGCTCATAAACTGAAGCGTTACATCTTTTCGTGTAGCACCAATGGATTGGCGTATGCCAATTTCCTTAAACCTATCCATAACAGAGGCCAACATAATATTCATCACACCAATACCACCGACGATAAGAGAAATTGACGCAATGGCACCCAAAACAATATTAAAAATCCTTTTTGTCCGCTGTTCCTGCTGTATTAGCTGTTCGGGAATGGAAATTTCATAATCAATAACATTATAATGCCGACGCTCCAGCATTCTTTTAATAATTTCAGAAATATGACTCATGTAACGATTGTCATTTACTTTCACGACAATTCTATCAATTTGATGATAATTAAAATCTTTCTCAACTGTCTCTTCTTCTGCACCTTCGTCAAACATATCCATCCTATTCAATTCCTGAATATCCTGTAATGTAACCATGCCTCGATTCTTATAACGGATTAATACCGTTTTAACCGGTGTGTAAACATCCATATTGTAATCGCGGATACCCAGACTTTTTATATTTTCTGATGTAATGTCCTGTTGTTCTAAAACGCCGATTATTGTCAACCATAACTTGCCACATTTTATTTTTTTGCCAAGAGGACTTTCACCAGCAAAAAATCGGGTACGAATGCCATTGCCTATGACACAAACCGGTGCGGAATTATCTAAATGATTATCGGAAAATATCTTTCCCATGCTGATGGGATTGGATTTAGTCTTCCAGAAATTATTATCAATACCGATCAATTTACCTGATCGCTTTTTCCCTGAGTATATAATGGTTGTTTCAAGAATGATTTCCGGGCTGGTGAATTCAACATAAGGAATGGTTTTACCTATACTTTCCGCATCTGAAAGGGTCAAGCCTGGAGAATAATGCTGCTTATTGGAATCTGAAACAATATCTTCACTCACTTTCCCTTCTTCCTGTTCCACATTTGGGGCGATGATGATATTATTAGCACCAAGTAATTTCATCTGTTCAAGTAAAGTTGTTTCTGCCCCTTTGCCAATTGCCAGCATTGTTATTACAGATGCCACACCGAAAATGATACCCATGGAGGTAAGAAATGCCCTTATCTTATTTTCTAAAATGGCATTTACAGCTATCTGAATATTTAGTAAGAGTCTTCTGTAATCGCTTCTATCCATGTGTTCCTTTGGGCATTATACTCGTGACAAATGACTTGACGGGGATATCCTTAATCAATCGTTAATGAGTGGAATCAAATCTAATTCGGCGGCATCATCTGGAAGTGATAGATAAATTTTGTCCTCCATTACGAGCCCTTTTTTAACTACAGCATAGTTGTCATTAACAAGGCCGGGAATAATCTCCTGCCGGACAATATCCATTCCATTTTTTTTATAAACAATGCTTAAACTATCTGAAGTATATATGGATTCCAGAGGGATATATAATACTGAATCTAATTTAGCAATTGTGATCATATTCGCAGTAGTTAGTGACGGCAGCAGAGTCGAGTCGGATTCACTTATTTCAATATTTACTTCAAATACTTTTGAATCAGAATTGGGTCTCTGCTCTCCCATATTTGCTACAGATGTAACTCTTCCTGAGAGTAGTTTTGTTGGATCGGCGTCTAGTGTAACAGTCACCAGCTGATCCACTTTAATTTTCTGAATATCCACTTCATTGACAAATGTTACCGACTCCATAACAGATAAATCTGGAAGTGTTGCGACCACCGGGTCCCAACCGCTTATACTGGATCCTACGACCTTTTTTTTGCCATTCCATTCTTTCGCATAGATGACGATACCGTTTTCTGGGGCATAAATTTTAAATTCATCCATGACATTTACTTTTATTTCATGCTGAGACTTTTCTTTATCAAGATCGGCAATCACAATTTTTATTTTCTCGATTGCCTGTTTGACTTTTATCTCATAATTCACCTTTGCCTGTACCAGGCTACGCTCTGCCTTTTCCAGATTTATTTCAGCCTGTCTCTGAATAGCCGGTGCTTCAAAACTGGATTGTTCTTTCGCTAATTGCTGTTGCTCTAAGCTGTATCCCAGGTTGACTATTTCGTTTCGTGCCGCTGACAAAGTCAAGGTAGAATCTAATTGTGCTTGAATGAGTTGTGATTCGAGTTTTTGAAGATTCAATTCGGACTCTTCGATTTTGTTGGAAAGTTCTGATTTATCCAGTTCTGCCACATAATCACCAGCTTTAACAATTGTACCTTCGGCAACCAGATCTGATATTTTCATATTCCAGATACGTGCCATTCGGGCTTTGGAAGGACCCCTGATATCTGTTGAATTTTTTGCCTGTAATTCACCCGTGGACGTGACAATCACCTCAAATTGACCAAATTCCGGTTGGATAATTATGTGATTATCTGTATCTGGTGATCGACGAATTATAGTGATAATTACAATGAGAATAATTGCAGCGATAATATATCTGATTGCTTTCTTCATGACAGCTTTACATATCCTTGTCTAAATTTTGATATTGTCTTTTTCATCCCTGTGATAAGAGATGATATGGGTTTATCTACATTAGTCAAAATAGTAGATTGACCCAATTTCCCCGCCTGCAAATGTACTACAATCATGTACCTACTGGTCTAATGTGAAGTGCATTTACTTTGAAGATTAAAATTTTAAAAATGCTAAAAAAATAGGCTGGAAAATAATATTCCAGCCTATTGATTCAATTACAATTTTAGTGGGAGTTGATTAATCACCAAATAACCGACTAAAAAATCCTCGGTTTTCCTCATATTCTTCATATAATTCTGTAGCTATTGCTTTTATTTCTGATAGGTCCATGACCATTTCATTCCAGCCATACCATAATGAATAATCCGGGTTATTATGAAACGCACCCTGGAATAATCTCATTCGGTGTTTTAGATGCATGACAAATAATTTCTGCTCGATTGGTGTTGGTGCATCATGGAATGTTAGCAAATCAGGAAAATTGTATAAATAGGTATCCGGTTTAACCAGGAGACCTTTTTCATATAAATCAGCGATAATTCGAATTGCCTCAGCCAAAAGAGCATCTCCAGCTTTGATGAGATCATCGCCTTTTTTCAATTCACCACGACTATAATTTTCAGAATGGCATTTCATACAGACTTTTATCATTTTCTCTCTCTCAACATCGAATCCTTCTGCGGTTAATCGTGCCACCTGGGCATTTGCCACCACATCTAATCTACCAGTTGGTTTTCCTTCTGGATCCAAAACTCCTAAGGCCTGAAGTATAGTTACCCGATTTGCCCACCATTCAGCATCTTCTCCTGGATAGGGAGCCAGTCCGTCCGTTCTTACAGCTAGAAATCCCCACGCTGTTCTTACCTCATGATCCCCATCGGGCATATGACAATCCTGACAAGTTGGGGCACTGGTATTTTCCGGTAGGATACCGTTCTGTTTTAATAAGTATCTTACACCATGTTTTGATGATGAATACATTTCCCACTGCGGATGATCAAAACCCATATGACAGGTCTGGCAAGCCTGGGGTTGACGCGCTTCTTTTAGTGAAAATGTGTGTCTGGTGTGACAGGCGTCACAGCTGGCATTACCATAAGTATTACCATTTTTTCTCAGGTTTTCAATCTGAGATTTTGATTTCATTCCAATTTTGTGACAGCCCCCACAACCCTTCTGGCCCTCTATCAATTCCATGGGTTTCCAATGGGTTGTCGGCATCGCTTCCATGGCTGCCCAGGCTAATGCATGTTTACCTTTTGAAAACTGCTCAACCTTTTCTTCATGACATTCAGCGCATGTTTCAGGTGTTGGAAATTCTACTTTTTCCACATCATTATTGTTTTGGTGTTCTTCCCCATGACAGACATCACAGCCAATGTCATTCTCGCTATGGGCACTGATTTCCCAATCAGTGACTATACCCGGTTGGATTTCCTTATGGCAATCTGTACAGGTGTCTGCATATAGTAAGGTGATGGATGCCAGCATAGCTGTTATAAGAATATTCCGTAAATATCTCATGATCTATTCCTTTTGTTGTTTTGTAATAATAATATTTTTAACACGATATTAGGATATGTAACCTATTGATATATTTATATTATGCACAACATCTATGACTCATGAGTCATATAACTGTTTTATTTAAGAAATTACGATCACTTTCACCTAATTATAAACAGTTTGTAACGTGTTCAAAATAAGTGCATCCAACGAAAAAAGTTTAGGAGAAACAAAATGAAAATATATTTTCCAGGTGGAAAAAAAGTATATGCCGATTTTAATGGATTCACACACAAAACAGATCAGCCAGTTATAAGCGGTGGAGATGAATCATCACCAGCACCATTTGATATGTTTCTTGCATCACTGGGTACCTGTGCCGGGATTTATGTTCTGGGATTTTGTCAACAGAGAAATATCGATACTGAAGGAATTGAAATAGCCCAGTCACATAAATTCAATCCAGCGACGAAATTGATTGAAGAAGTGAATATTGAAATTAAGTTACCTGCAGTCTTTCCCAGGAAATATTCCGATGCACTCACCCGTGTTGCACAAATGTGTGCCGTAAAAAAACATCTTGAGAATCCTCCTGGTTTTCAAGTCACAACGAAGTTTAATTGATAAAATAAATATTATAGTATATAAATAGCGTTCACAACATCATTTTTTGAATAATTTAATGCTATAGAAAGGACTCAATTAATAATGAAACAACTTCGGATACCTTCATCACTCCGTCGATTTACATCTGGATCAGCTGTGCTCACTGTGAAAGGCTACACCATAAAAGAAATTCTGAAAGAGCTGTTCACTCAATTTCCTGAAATACAATTTCAGTTAACTACAGAAGCAGGGAGTTTGCTAAGCATATTCAACCTGTATTTAGATGGTATAAACATCAAACAGCTGGACGGAATGGAAACAAAACCGGGAGATAATTCAGAAATCATAATAATTCCAACTTTTGCATCAGGTACCGAAGACGAGCTCCCACCATTGGTCTCAGATGAGGTTGTCAGATACAGTAGACATTTGCACCTTCCCGAAATTGGAGCACATGGTCAGAGTAAATTAAAAAATTCCAGCGTACTAATTGTCGGCACCGGCGGACTCGGCAGTCCAGTATCATTATATCTCGCTGCTGCTGGTGTGGGGACCATCGGTCTGGTTGATTTTGACATTGTGGATGCATCCAATCTTCAGCGACAGATAATATTTAATGTGGATGATACTGGGGAATCAAAGGTTGAGGCAGCGTCAGAAAAATTAAAAAAATTGAATCCATTTATCAATATTCAGAAGCACAATGTCCAGCTAAACTCTGAAAATGCTATAGAGATTATTCAAAACTATGATCTTGTGGTTGACGGCTCAGACAATTTCCCAACCCGCTATCTTGTAAATGATGCCTGTGTAATATTGAATAAACCAAATGTATATGGGAGCATTTACCGTTTTGATGGTCAGGTATCCGTGTTTAATTTTAAAGATGGACCCTGTTATCGCTGTCTATATCCTGAGCCACCTCCACTGCATTTGGTGCCTTCTTGTGCCGAGGGAGGGGTACTGGGTGTGCTCCCGGGGATTATCGGTACTTTACAGGCCAACGAGGTCATAAAAATTCTTTTAAATATTGGTGATACATTGTCTTCACGCCTATTATTATTTGATGCTCTGGCAATGGAATTCTCTGAAATGAAATTGAAGAAAAACGAAAATTGCCCTGTATGCGGTAAACACCCCACAGTCAAAAAACTGATTAATTATGTGGAATTCTGCGGGGTTCCTGACTTGCCCTCAAGGGAATCGCATCAGGATATTTCGGTTGAAGAATTACATAATAAATTAAATAATGGTGATAATATTACTATTGTAGATGTTCGCGAGACCTTTGAATTGCAGATATCCAGACTTGAAAATGCTGTACATATCCCGGTAAATGAGATTCCTTCACGTCTGAATGAATTAGAATCTGCCGATGAACTTGTTATTCTCTGTCGAACCGGGATCAGATCGGCGCAAATCTGTCAATTTTTAGTTAATCAGAATTTCAAAAATGTAAAAAATGTTATTGGCGGAATCAATGACTGGGGACGAAAAATAGATCCCTCACAGAAATTATATTGATTGAGTAAAAATTTGATTTGAATGGTTAGTATGGCTTGTCATCCCAGTTCGTAATTTCAAATTCTAATAGACAATTATAATTCTTGCTCAACCCCTAAATTTGCCAAATCATCGGCTCTTTCATTCCCGGGATCACCAGCATGACCCTTTACCCATTTCCACGACATTTGGTGTCGGAGAGTTTCCTTTTCAAGTTGCATCCATAGCTGTTGATTTTTTACCTGCTTTTTATTACTCGTTTTCCAACCATTCATTTTCCAACTATGAATCCACTTCGTGATGCCATTCTTTACATAGGATGAATCGGTAACGAGAGTAACATGGCAAGATGTTTTGAGTGCTGCAAGCGCTTTAATTACCGCCGTCAATTCCATAATATTATTTGTCGTTTGTGATTCTCCGCCATACATCTCTTTTTCGTGATCACCATAAAACAATATTGCTCCCCAACCACCAGGTCCGGGATTTCCCTTGCAGGCGCCATCCGTATATATTTTCACTTCTTTCATCATTTTCTGCATCTGTAAATCTATCATTGATTTTTAAAACTAAAATAGGGAATATTTCCTGCATTTTCAACATGCTTGGATGTAAGATGCTAAATGTAAATTATTCCATATGAAAAATCCTCAAAAACCAGAATTACTGTCTCCTGCCGGTAACTTCAGTAAATTGAAATATGCTCTTGCTTATGGTGCTGATGCAACATATGCAGGGATACCAAAATTTTCGCTTCGAACCAGAGAGAATGAATTCAGGGAGAAATCCTTGAAACAAGCTATTGAATACAGCCGGAATATGGGAAAGAAATTGTATCTCACCCTGAATATCTTTGCGCATAATACAAAGATCAATTCGTTTATGAAAGAGCTTGAAAGGGTTGCAGAGTGGAAGCCTGATGCACTGATCATGGCTGATCCCGGTTTAATAAATATGACCTTGAAGGAGTATCCTGATATCCCAATACATTTGTCAACCCAGGCAAATGTAACGAATTGGACGACAGTAAAATTCTGGCGGGATATGGGTGTTGAACGGATAATTCTGTCCCGAGAATTACAACTGAAAGAGATTGCTGAAATTCATAAGAATGTAGATAATATCGAACTGGAAAGCTTTGTTCACGGTGCTATTTGTATCGCCTATTCAGGCCGCTGTCTTATCAGTAATTATATGAATCACCGGGATGCAAATCAGGGCACATGCACAAATTCATGCCGATGGGAGTATACTGTTGGCAGAGATACTGACAGTCTGGTTGAGATGGAAAAAAAACAAATACCGGCACCCGAAATTACATCCGATTCATTAGATGGATTTTATGTAAAAGAAGAACATCGTCCAGACCAGAAATATGATATTTCAGAGGATGATTTCGGCACTTACATGTTTAATGCAAAAGATCTCTGTGCTGTTGAACTTCTCGAGGAAATACAAAAATCTGGCGTCATGAGCTTCAAAATCGAAGGCAGAACAAAATCAGAATATTATGCTGCCATGGTCACCAGATCATACCGAAAAGCAATTGATGATATGGTAAATGGTGAACCCTTTAATACACAAAACCTGAATGATCTCATGGCATTATCTAATCGGAGTTATACAACTGGTTTTTATACACGAAAACCCAGGGAGTTTGGTGAAAACTATGAAGACGGTCGATCTCTTGAATGGACCCATAAAGCTGTAGGCATGGATTGCATCTATGATCAGGAAAATGGTTTACTCACCTTCGAAGCAAAAAATCGTATCGAAAAAGGGACAATCGTTGATTTGATCACACCGGAAGGAATTCAATCTGTCAAAATAGAATCACTTATTGACCGAAAAGGGAAAATAGTTGATGTTGGTCATGGCGGAGCCGGCCGGTATGGATTCCCTTTTCAAAATAATCCCGGTGAATTTGCCGTTATTCGAAGAAAGCTTTATCCTGCCGAAGAAGAATTGATTAAAACTTAATTCGTATCTATTTTGCTAAATTGACTCCAACCCTGTGGAGTAATTTTTTCTTTTAAAAGAATTTATTCCACCTCTAATTAAAATATTATTGTGAAAAGACAATTACCTCATTTTCAATCGGTGTGAGGGTTTGCAAATATTTAAATATCGCAGTTAAATCTTCTTCAGTCATACCAGCATACATCGTCCACGGCATGACAGTATTAAATCCTCCTGGCACTGTTTCGATTCCAAACGGATCAATAAAGGCACTGAATCGATCAAGAAAATCGTCTACCTCCCAATTACCAACACCTGTGGTTTCATCGGGTGTGAGATTGGCTGATCTGACTATACCACCTCCAGGCAGTTTAAACTCAAAACCACCTGCAAATGACATGCCTTCAACAGGTTTCCCTTTTTCTGCCATGGTATGACATTCACTGCAGCCGGCAATTGTAACCAGATATTTACCGTAGTTCAATGTGTCTGATGGAGAAGGCCTGGTTGTGGGTTCGGCAGGCTTAGGAATCATTCTCATAATTAAATTCATCGGGAAATCGGCTTTTGATTCTTTTACTTCATTTTCCTGAGGCTCAAGTGAGCGAATATATGCAATGATCGATTTCATATCCTCAACATCCATTTTCCCATATGACGGATAAGGCATAAGGGGGAAAATTGGCTCCCAATCCCGAGTCACCCCTGTTGTAATTAACCTGTGCAATTCACCATCAGTCCAGTCACCAATACCTGCCGGTGTAATATTCTTGGCATAAAACGTACCGGGGAAACCGTACTCTTTACCAAATTTCTCACCTCCTATTCCCTCAGTACCGGGGATTATTGGACCAGAAAAATAAGACCAGTCCCGAGTGGAATGACAGTCGATGCAGACTGCAACATGATTAGCAAGATAATCTCCCCGGGCAATTATTTCATCAGATGAGTCAATGATGATATCTCCTGCTGGATCCACCTTTGGAAACACCGTATATAATATTGTTAGCAAACCGATAATTAATATGCCAAAAACCAATGATGACCATTTGAGTATTCGAAGTAAAACACCCATGACACTTCCCTTTCATTGTTATTTTTCTGAATTATTTTGTCTGGCTTTTAAACCAATGTGACAAAATTGTGGTGATTTATACTGTGAAACTTATGTTAAGTCTGTAAAATATTCAAAAATCAACATTTCTAAATCATTCCAAGTCGGTCAATTGATATATTCGTTTGACCTTTTTATTAATTCTTTTAATACTGGCTGATTTATTTTTGAGTTATTATAGATTGTAGTACACCGATTGAATAATGCAAATATGGCTAATTTTTTTGCAAATTTATTTAGAATGAATTCACTCAGCTGGGAGCTCTTCTCAAAGTATAAATTGTTAATGTTGAATATTTTTGTCTTACTATCAGCTTTTGTATCCATCCTTCCAATAAATCTTTTGCCATACAAGATTGGTAAGACAAAGTACCCATACTGACGTTTTGCAAACGGTACATAACATTCAATTGTATAATCGAATCCAAATAATTTCCTGATTCTATCCCGCAGAATCACCATATTGTCAAATGGTGACAAAATATGTACATCCCTTGATTTAGCAAATGAGATGTTTGAGTTTTCTAAAATATCAGGTAAAACATAAAATTCTATTTTAGGAATTGTATCGACCGTCACGATGCTAACACTCTGTTCATCTACCATGGACTGCAAACTTGTTTCAATAACTTTTCGTGGTATCACCTGGATATGATTGATAATATCATTTTTTGAGGCAATCCCATATGCAACCAAAGCCCGTTTAACAAAAAATCGTCCCGTCTCTTCCTGAGTCGGCATCGTCTTGTCAACCCAATCCGGCAGTACCCGCTCACGCAAATCATATATTTTTTGAAACTTATCCCGCCGGGATACCATGAGTTTGCCCTGCCAATACAAAATTTCCAAAGCAGCTTTTGCTGGTTTCCAATCCCACCAAATACCCTTTCTTTTATCTCCCGCCTCTTCAAAATCTTTTGTTCCCAGGGCACCCTCTTCTCTTATTCGTTTGAGAACTGGATCTAATAAATGACCATATCTTTCCAATCTATCTTTTGTCCATTTTTTTTCAGGATTCATAAACGCCGCCATTTTGGGGAGATAATAGCGATAATCTTTCATTGGCAAATATGAAGCAGCATGCCCCCAGTATTCAAATACGCGCCTGTCATCCGAAAGAAGCTCATTCAGAATATCTGGAGAATATTTCTGGTTTCTTGTCCACAGAGTGTGATGATGCGCTCTTTGAACAACATGTAAAGTATCAATTTGGATATAACCCAATTTTTCAATGATACTTGCTGTCAGTTCCTTGGGATTTAATTGGGAATTTCTTGAGAAAGAGAATTGTGGCTGAATAGCTAATGACCTGGCCTGATGGATGGATATTTTTTCTTTTGTCATATTTTAACAGGAGCTATGAGGACTATGATAATGTATACCTCATGATGGGTCTGGTTTCTGAACGTCGTTTTACTTCACTGAATCCTGCTTTTCTGAAAGATGAGGCAATACCAGTCCAGGCAAAAACATCCGGCATTTTGTTTTTCTTTGGTTCAATAGGATATGCTTCAATTATTCTGCCACCCTGTTCAATTACAAAATCTTTGCAGGCTTCAATGAGGATTGTACTGATACCCTTATACCTAAATTCCTTTTTTACAAAAAAGCAGACAATTGACCATACAGGCTGATTGTCAATTTTCTTTAATATTCTGGATCTGCTCAGAGTTGAAAATTCTGTTCTTTTACCAATAGAGCACCAGGCAACAGGATCATCGTCATCAAATGCAATGAGGCCCGGTATAAATCCATCTTTTACGTAATTTTTCATCAATGAATAATTAGCCTGGCCTTTATTTTTATCAAACTCCGATCGTTTTAATCGCCAATACATACACCAACATCCACCACAGGCACCTTTTTCACCAAACAGATTTTCAAACTGATCCCAATTTTCCATGGTAAGAGTTTTACATGTGATATTATTGGATGACATATTTTAGAATAGATCTTTTATACTACTGACATCCGGTGAAAACATTGAATCAGGTCCTTCCCAGCCAACTACTTTGAAATTTACTTTTCCGCTTGAGCTGAAAATCACCCCTTCTTTTTCAAGGATGATTCTTTGAACAGAGGCTCCATCTCCACCGATTCTTGGACTCACTTTCCCCTGGCTGTTGATGACTCTTTGCCATGGGATTCCCTGATCATGGGGGGTAGCCGCCATGGCATATCCCGCTTGCCGAGCAGTACATTTTCCTATAATAGCGGCAATTTGTCCATAGGTAGCTACCTTTCCAGCAGGTATCATCCGAACAAGATCATAGATTGAGTCATATAATTTTGAGGGTTCTTTTTTCATTGGATTTTCACTTTATTCTGACTGTTCTTATTTTATATATACTAGGCTGTTTATCAATTTTTCTTATTTAAACTTTTTAGGGTTGTTATAAATGAAGAAGCACCTTCCAATGGATTTACCGCTGTCTCCATTGCTTTTATTAGAGCACTACCCACCACAGCCCCATCCGAGTGCTGGTTAATTAGTTGTACATCTTGCGGAGATTTGATGCCAAATCCAACTACGTATGGAACTGTACTGTTTTTTTTGACTCGCATAAGATAATTAACAAGATCAGAGTTATCAGCTGATTTTTTACCCGTCACCCCTAAAACAGATACACAGTAAAGAAGAACACCTGAAATTTTTGATATTTTCTTAATTCTGCTATCAGGCGTATTCGGTGCAACCAGCATGATTGGTGCTAAACCATACTTTTTCATTTCATCCGTAATATCTTCACATTCTTCCGGCGGAAGATCGGGGATAATTAGTCCATCAACACCACATTGTTTACAATCCTTGATAAATTTTTGCCAGCCATATTGCATGATTGGATTGATGTATCCCATCAATACTATTGGAGTTTCACATCCACGGCTGCGAATCAGGGTTACCTGCTCTAAAATCCACTTTACTGTCACTCCATTTGAAAGGGCAATTTGACTGGATTTCTGAATTATGGGTCCATCGGCAAGCGGATCAGAAAAGGGCATACCCAATTCGATCATATCTGCACCTGATGCTTCGGCAGCCAACACTAATGGTATGGTGATATCAAGAGAGGGATATCCTGCCGTGATAAATGGAATTAGCTTACTTTTAGGTTGTGAAAAGAGGGTTTTAATTCGATTCATTTGATAATTGTTATTTCCAGATTACAGTTTAATTCCGAGGTAATCAGCGACGGTATGAACGTCTTTATCACCACGTCCTGAAAGACAGATTACAACATTATCCCCTGCTGAAATTTCGTTTCCGGGCTTCCTGAGATATGCCATTGCATGGGCTGATTCGAGGGCAGGTAATATCCCCTCCATCTCACTGAGCCATCTAAAAGCATTTACAGCTTCATCATCCGTTACCGAATCATAAATTACTCTACCGATGTCTTTTAAATGACTGTGTTCCGGTCCGACACCAGGATAATCCAACCCGGCAGAGATGGAATGAGGAAGTGTAATTTGACCATCGTCATTTTGAAGCAGATAACTTGCTGACCCGTGTAAAATACCATATTTACCTTGTGTCATTGTTGCTGCATGTTTATCCGTTTCGGTACCTAGTCCGGCAGCTTCGACCCCGATAAGTTTCACTTTATCAGATAAAAATGGATAGAACATACCAATGGCATTACTGCCACCGCCGACACATGCAACTATTACGTCAGGTAATTTATTTTCAGTTAATTTATCCATTGCAAAAAACTGTTCCCTGGTCTCGATGCCGATTACTGATTGAAAATCACGGACAATCATTGGGTATGGATGGGGCCCGACAACGGAGCCAATAAGATAGTAGGTGTTCTCGACGTTTTCGACCCAATCTCTGATCGCCTCATTGGTTGCATCTTTTAGCGTTTTGCTCCCAGAGTTTACAGAACGAACCTCGGCACCCAGTAATTCCATTCGAAACACATTCAATTTCTGTCGGCGGATGTCTTCCTCACCCATATAAACCACACATTCCAGACCGAATTGAGCCGCCACTGTAGCGGTCGCCACACCATGCTGCCCTGCTCCAGTCTCGGCAATGATTCGTTTTTTTTCCATCTTTTCGGCAAGAAGTATTTGACCCAGCGCATTATTGATTTTGTGAGCTCCGGTATGATTTAAATCTTCTCTCTTCAGATAAATATTAAATCCGCATTCTTTTGAGATTTGTCTGGCAAAATATAAGGGAGTTGGCCGGCCGGAATAATTCTGAAGTAAATTGGTTAAACGATCCTGGAACTGGATATCATTTTGTATTTGCCCATAGAGTTCTTCCAGCTCATTGATAGCCGGGATTAGTGATTCTGGGACATATTTTCCACCAAATTTATTGAAATGCCCTCTGATATCCGGGTATTCATAGGTCATCAGACATCATCCGCTGAAATCGAATCATCTGGTAATTCTTCCTTTGTTGCTTCGAAAATATTCTTATATGGGCCAGTATTTTTAACCGTTTGAAAAAATTCATCTATTTTATTATGATCTTTTAATCCAGGTGATAATTCAACACCACTGTTTACATCCAGAGCATGCGGATTGATGGTCTTTATGGCATCTTTGACAATTTTGTGATTTAACCCGCCACTTAAGATGATTGGTTTATTCCATTTATGATTATTGATAAGGGACCAGTCAAAGGATTTTCCAGTTCCGCCATAACTTTTTTCTGACCATGTATCCAGCAGGAGAGCGCAGACATTATTGGGGAATTCCATAGTTACGGATACCCCTTTTTTTAATCTCAATGCTCGTATGACAGGTTTTGAGAGAGACTGACAAAATTCATCAGATTCGTCTCCATGGAGCTGAATTAAATCAAGACTTGCTGTTTTTATAATAGATTCAATGTGGGGCATAGATTCATTGACAAATATACCTACTTTTTTAATTTTTCTATCCGTTCCCTCAGAAATAATCCCAGCACTTTTTGGTGAAATAAATCGTGGACTTCCAGGATAAAATATATAACCCATCGCAGACGCCCCGACTCTTACAGCATATCTGGCATCACTCAAATTGGTTATGCCACAAATCTTTACCGGAATCATTTATTGTCCATCCAGTAACTGCGGGATGGCCAACCCCGGATTGTCTTTATTCATAAGGGAAGTCCCAACTAGAATGGCATCATATCCAATTGTATCCACAAATCTAACATGCTCGTTGGAATGAATTCCACTTTCAGCAATTTTGATGGATGTTTCTGGAAGATGATGATAAGATGTTTCAAACCACTTCAAATCGATCTCCATAGTTTCGAGGTTTCTTGAGTTTACGCCACAAATTTCCGGTTTCAATTTTTTGACTTTTTTTATCGCAGACATGGAGTGCGCCTCAACAAGAACTTTCAGTCCAATTTCCATTGCCTTTTCATATAATGATTCTAATACAGAATATTCGAGGATATCGGCAATTAAAAGTAATGCATCAGCGCCATGCAAATATGATTCGTATACCTGGTACTCACTGATAATAAAGTCTTTACGGAGAATCGGAATTTTTACCGAAGATTTAATTTTTGATAGCAATTCAATTGATCCGCCAAAAAAGGGATTATCAGTAAGAACGGAAATTGCCGCCGCACCATTATTTTCATAGGATTCAGCAATTTCAACTGGATCATTTGTCTTATTAATGATACCCTCAGAAGGAGATTTCTGTTTTATTTCGGCGATGACCGATATGACATCTGAAGTCAAAGCCTTGAGCATGTTTGCCCGTTTAAAATTTTTATGTTTTGCTCGTAAAACTTCTATGGGGGTTTTATTTTCTAAAACTTGTAGTTCCTGTTTTTTTGACTCAATAATTTTATTGAGTGTATTCATCTTTTAGAAATTAACTTTTGCATGACATCATATGCTGATCCAGAATCAATGGATTGCCTTGCCAGTTCAATTCCTTTTGATAAATATTCAACTTTTCCTCCAACAACGATACCTGCGGCAGCATTCAGCAAAACAATATCGCGTCTTGGCCCTGTTTCGCCACGGAAAATATCAATGATAATCTTGGCATTTTCTTCAGGTTCTCCGCCGGCCAAATCACCCAGCTTTGCAACGGCAATTCCATAATCTGCTGGAGAAAATACTGTGGATTTAATCGATCCATTTTCCAATTTGGTTACTTTAGTGGAAGATGTATTGGTAATTTCATCCATGCCGTCATGTCCATGCACAACCATGGCAGACACAGCATTTAACCGTTTTAAAACTTTTGCAAGTGTTACAGTAAGCACACCATCATAAACTCCCAATACTTGTCGTCTGACACCTGCTGGATTTGCTAAAGGTCCGAGAATATTAAATACGGTCCTAACCCCAAGAGAAGTGCGCGCCTTGACTGCATATTTCATCGCTGGATGAAGATATGGTGCAAACATAAAACCGATACCAATTTCATCCACACACTCAGCAACTTTCTCAGGACTCATCGTGATATCAACACCCAATGCTGTCAGTACATCTGCAGACCCGGATTTGGATGTCATGGATCGATTACCATGTTTGGCAACTTTTACTCCGGCACCGGCAACTACAAAAGAAGCTGCTGTGGAAATATTAAAAGTACCTCTGGCATCTCCTCCAGTACCACACATGTCTATGGCATCTGATTGGATGGGAACAGATGTCATTTTTTCTCTCATCGCCTGTGTAAATCCAGCTATCTCCGATGATGATTCTCCCTTAGAGCGCAATGCAATAAGAAATCCGGCAATCTGAACGTCATTAAATTCACCGGACATGATTTTAAACATAATTTCGCGGGATTCATCCTGATTTAAGCTTTGATTACCTAATAATTTGTCAATTGTTGTTTTCATTTTATATTTCTCAATTTTTTTTCGGGCTTCGAAAAGTGGATATTCAATTTAAAAAGTTTGAGACCATTTTTTTTCCATAGTCTGTCATAATAGATTCAGGGTGAAACTGAACACCGAATACCGGATATTTTTTATGTTCGATGCCCATGATAATACCATTATCTGTCTCAGCAGTTATTCTTAAATCACTTGGAAATGAGCTTCTTTCTGCAATCAATGAATGATATCGAGTGGCGATGAAGGTCTCTGGAATATTATTAAATATTTTTGATTCCAAATGATTAATACTAGAGGTTTTTCCATGCACAATTTCATCGGCACAGATGATCTTGCCTCCAAATGCTTCCGTTATGGACTGGTGGCCAAGGCAAATTCCAAAAATCGGAATACTTTTATAAAATCGACGAATCAGGCTGATGGATATTCCCGCCTGCTGCGGAATACCTGGTCCGGGAGATATAACTATTCGCTCAGGCTGCATTTTTTCAATATCCTGAATAGTTATTTTATCATTTCGAACTACGGTCAATTCAGAATTTATAACTCCAATGTACTGGACCAAATTATAAGTGAATGAATCGTAATTATCTATAATCAATATCATGTCTTTCTCACGTTACCAAACCATTTTCAGCAAAATCTATTGCTGCATTTATGGCTTTTGCTTTGTTGATACATTCATTGTATTCTTTCTCAGGGTCAGAATCGTGCACAATCCCTGCCCCGGCTTGAAAATAAGCAATGCCATCCTTAACCACCATAGTTCTGATGGCAATACAGGTATTCATATTACCACAGAAATCGACAAAACCAACAGCTCCGCCATATATATTCCTCTTGGCTTTTTCTAAATTATGAATAATTTCCATTGCCCTGATTTTTGGTGCACCCGTCAAAGTTCCTGCCGGAAAGCCACTTAATAATGCATCAATTAAATCTACATCCTGTCTTTTCTTTCCGTGGATTTCAGAAATTATATGCATAACATGAGAATATTTTTCTACCTGCATGAATTCATGAACTTTTACGGTTCCAAATTTGGAAACTTTCCCCACATCGTTTCTGCCCAAGTCAACAAGCATCAGGTGCTCGGCGCATTCCTTTTTATCTGCAAGCAGCTCATTTTCTAATAAATGGTCCTCCTGTTCGCTGTTTCCCCGGTGACGCGTGCCTGCAATAGGCCGTAAAATTATTGTGTTATCTTCTACTTTTACAAGCAATTCAGGTGAGGCGCCAATTATTGCCCAATCATCAATTTTAATATAAAATAAATATGGCGACGGATTAATAGATCTCAAGGCTCGATAGATATCCACAGGTTTGGCATTTGTTTTCCTTTGGAATCTCTGGCTCAGTACCACCTGAAAAATATCACCGGATTTTATATGGTCTTTGGCCTGTTTAACAACGTCAGTAAATTCTTCAAGTGTCGTTTCAAATTTAATTTTACTTCTCTTTAGTTTGACTGGACTCTGATAATCAATATCTGTATGGAGGTCATCTCCCAGTTCATCAATTCTCTGATTTGCTTTTGCATAGGCTTTCGGCAAATCATCTGTTTCAGTGTTGACATTACTAAATACAATAATTCTATTTTTTAAATGATCAAAAACGATGATATCCTCATAAACCATGAATACGGAATCCGGCACACCCAGTTCATCGGTATCGTAAATTGGAATATCCTCATTTAAACGGATGCATTCATATCCCAAATACCCCACAACCCCACCGGTAAACCCGGGAAATCCACTGATCTGACAGCTGCTGTATGAGCTTACCAGGGTCCTAAGGTTATCTAAATATGAATTTGGACTTTCATAATTGAGATTATTTTCTGTGATTGTGGTTTTATTGTCGGCAAAATTGATTATCTTCTGGGGATTTCTTCCAATATAGGAATATCTTGAAAACCGAGTTCCTTTTTCAACTGATTCAAATAGAAAAGAATATTTTGAGTTTTGGGACAATCTCAAATAGGCCGAAATCGGCGTCAGTAAATCTGCAAGAATCTGCTTATATACCGGAACCATTTTATGCTTTCCGGCAAGTAATAAAAATTCAGAATAAGTCATATCCATTAGATTAATTCATTTTTAGTTTTCAAAATTTTCATTTTGCTCTGTATGCATACATACCATTGCTAATTATTAAGTTTTATATCAAACTGTCAAAAAGACAAAGGCCTCTTTCTTATACCAGTGAATCGATTAATCTTATAAACAAAAAACCCCGCTTTATTTGCGGGGTCCAATTCACCTTATACAATTCCAGGTGGATTATTAACCCTTGAAACACTGCCACCAGAAATCATCTTTTTTGTATTGCATTGTAGTTAATTTAATAAATCAGGAGAACTAAAAACAAAATAATTTCGATTGGGGCTGCCTTATCTAAACCGATAAATTATCCATTTGTAATATGACAAATTATAGAAAATCTAAATTCAATAATTAAGAATCAGAACACCTATGAATAAATATATCAATATCTGGCTTTTTTCAGCATGTATTCTAATTATCACCATGGTAGTTATTGGGGGCATTACCAGACTTACCCATTCTGGTCTGTCCATGGTTCAGTGGAAACCCGTATCCGGAAGTATCCCGCCGCTGAATGAAACTGATTGGCAGGTTGAGTTTGACCATTACAAACAATATCCCGAATACAAACTCATAAATAATAAAATGACACTTGATGAATTCAAATCCATATTCTTCTGGGAATACATTCATCGAATGATTGGTCGTTTTCTCGGTTTATTATTTGTGATTCCATTTTGTATTTTTTATTACAAGAAAATGATTCCCGATAAACTTTATCCAAATCTTTTTATTATGTTTGGACTTGGATTCCTACAGGGATTAATGGGCTGGTATATGGTTAAAAGCGGATTGGCTGATAATCCACATGTCAGTCATTACAGGCTGGCGGCACATTTCCTACTCGCTGTCGCTCTTGTTGGATATATATTCTGGACCATTTTGGATTTCAATTATAAAAAAATAAAATTTCCTGTGAATTCTGGACTACTAAAGTATAGTATAATAATTTCGGTAATCATTGTACTTCAAATGATATACGGCGCTTTTACAGCTGGCCTTAAGGCAGGGTTTGCCTGGAATACTTTCCCATTGATGAACGGACTCTGGATTCCAGATGGACTCTTTTCTCTAAATCCTGTCTGGAAAAATCTGGTGGAAAATAATATGACCGTTCAGTTCATTCATCGATATGTTGGGATTCTCATTCTGACAATTGTTAGCGGCCTGCTGCTTAAGGTACGAAAACAACCGGAAAACTATCATATAAAAAAACCAGTAACTCGTTTAGCGATTATCGTCTGGATTCAGGTCATTCTGGGCATTAGTACTTTACTAATGTTTACCCCTGTCTGGATGGCGGTTGTTCACCAGGTACTTGCTGTCTTACTTTTTTTATCCTCATTGCATCTTATCTGGACATTAAAGCAAAATTAGAAATATTTGTATAAAGAAAATCATAATTGTACCAATCATTTGTACATAGTCATTTTATTTTTGTAATTTGTACTTTGCCATTGTACAATTAAAGGAGTTTTTTCATGGACACTATTGCTGTTAGTGAGTTAAGAGCCAATTTGATGAAAGTTCTCGAACGAGTAAATAATGGTGACCATATCCAGATTACATCCAGAGGGAAGGTAATTGCCCAGCTTATGCCGTCTGAAAATATCCGGGAAAAGGCAAAGGCAAGACTATTAACATTGAGTAAAACTGCTAAAATAATTGATGTTATGAATCCAATTGATGAAACATGGGATGTTTTCTCCTAATGATTACACTTGATACACATGTTATTATCTGGGATGCTTTAAAACCTGAAAAAATCAGCCCAAAAGCAAGGGAGGTCATTAATCTGGCAAATGACAGTGGTGAAATAATTATTGTCGATATATCTTTATGGGAAATTGCCATGCTCATGAAAAAGAAACGGCTAAAAGTTGATGTGCATTATAATGATTTTATCAAATTGATTCGTGAAGCAAATAGTTATGTGGTTCAATCCATCACAGCTGAGATTGCCGAACGGTCTGTTTCAATTTTTTCGCAGATAGCTGTTGATCCTGTGGAAAGTATAATTTGTGCTGTATCCCAAATATTGAATGCTCCCCTGGTCACCGCTGATACGAATCTTGGGAATTCAGATAGTATTAAAACAATATGGTAAATCCACAGTTTAAAAATTAATCTCTGTCAATTTCATTTTTGATTTATTACTTGTTATCATTTTATGAAATTGAAATAGTCCTGTTTTCTGCTGATCCCATAACATAATTTCGCCCGCCTCAATAACGGGGCACCATTTATATTCAACATGCTCTGAAGACAACTTAACTGTTTTTTCAGTAACCATAACTCCAAATACTGGTATAAGATTCATTCGATCTTTAACTGCTTCATAATAATGATTTACCCGATCAACTGACCACAATTTCACCGGAACCAGTCCTGTTTCCTCATTGAGCTCACGAATTGCTGTTTCGTACGGTTTTTCATTTGGTTCAATCTTTCCAGTAACGCATTGCCAGATCCCCGGGTAAATCTGATTCTCAGATCTCTTCAACATCAGGTATAAGGGTTCTCCCTTTTGAAGGATGAAAATATGACAGTCAATTACGCGTACACAAATATCTGTCAACTTTCCCCACCTTCATATAAATCCAAAAATTGTCGCGACCACGGCGTGAAGTTATCATTTAATATTTCCATCCTCATAGTTTTCATCAATTGAGTGTAGAAATAGAGATTATGCTGGGTTGCAATTCTTAAACCTAACACCTCATTTATTTTAAATAGATGGTGAAGATATGCCTTGCTAAATGATTTTGACATAGGTGATGCGCTATTCGAATCAATCTCGGAGAAGTCATTTTTATATTTCGCATTCCTGATATTCACTTTACCAGTGCTGGTGAATAATTGACCGTTCCGGGCATTTCTAGTGGGCATGACACAATCAAACATATCAATCCCCCTTGAAACACATCTCACCAGATCAGCAGGGGTACCTACACCCATGAGATAGCGCGATTTTTCCATCGGCAGTAATTCACCCATCAATTGAGTTGTATCCAGCATATCATTTTTGGATTCGCCTACTGCCAATCCTCCAACAGCATATGCCTGTGCATCCAACGACATTAATTCTTCAGCAGACTGTTTTCTCAGTTCATGATCGGTGCCGCCTTGAACAATGGGTAATAAAACCTGGTGAAAGCCATAGTGGCCCTCTGTTTCTGAATAGTACTTCATAGCCTTTTTAGCCCATTGTGTGGTCTTGTTTAGCGCATCAATCCACGTTGCCCGATCGGCATCACCTGGGGGACAAATATCCAACATCATCATAAAGTCTGAACCAATAACCCTTTGAGTCTCGACGACACTTTCAGGTGTAAAATGATGTTTTGATCCATCAATATGTGATTGAAATGTGACACCATCGTCAGTAATTTTTCTTAAACCTGAAAGACTAAAAACCTGAAACCCTCCTGAATCTGTGAGAATAGACCCATCCCAGTTCATGAAATTATGAAGTCCTCCAACGGCCTTCAGTACTTCCACTCCCGGTCTGAGATATAGATGGTATGTATTGCTCAGGAGGATTTTACTCAATTGGGAAATTTCGTTTGAGGATTGTGTTTTTACTGCCCCCACTGTTCCCACCGGCATAAAAAAGGGTGTCTCAATTTTGCCGTGATCAGTGGTCACAAAACCGGCTCGTGCTGAAGAATTAGGATCTGTTTTTATCAGCTGGAATATAGAATTCAAATAATATTCAGACTATAGTTAAGTGGATATATGTTTATGGAGAAATGATTCCATTGCTCGATAGAAATCAAAAATATTCTCTTCATTCTGGAAGCCGTGACCTTCATTATCCTTCACCATGTATTCAATTTCAATCCCTCGTTCTTTAAGGGCATTTACCATTTGGTCAGACTCATTCTTTTTCACTCTAGGGTCATTTGCACCCTGGGCAATAAATAATGGTGTCTTAATTTTATCTGCATGTTTTGCCGGGGAGTATTTCTCAAACATTTCCCTGTCTTTTTCAGGATGCCCGACCATTTCATACATCATTTCAAGGTATTGTTTCCAATACGGCGGGATCGTCTCAAGAAATGTAAACAAATTAGAAACACCCACAAAATCTATAGCACAGGCATATACATCCGGTGTTTTTACAATTGCAGATAATGTGGCATAACCACCGTAACTGCCACCAAAAATTGCCAATTTATCAGGATCTGCAATTCCCCTGTCAATCAAATATTGAACACCGTCAGTAATATCATCCTGCATGGTCTGGCCCCATTGTTTGAAGCTAGCCTTCAGGAATGATTTTCCGTAACCGGTAGAACCCCTGAAATTCATTTGGAATACAGCAAATCCCCTATTAACAAGAAACTGAATTGCAGGATTATATCCCCATGCATCGCGATGCCAGGGTCCACCATGTGGATGCACAACAACCGGAAGCTTCTCAGCTTTTTTATCATTTGGCACAGAGAGATACCCATGAATTACCAAACCGTCTCTCGAGGTGTATTTTATCGGTTTCATTTCCGCCATATCGTTTTCTGACAGCCAGGGCGTTAAGTCAAAAAGTTTGGTAAGTGTCCAGGATTTTAAATCGCAATAATAATATGCTCCGAGGGTTCGATCGCTTCCTGAATGTACAGTACAAGAGTTTTCTTCTCGGTCAAAAGACGTTACTGAATTTTCATATCCAGGTAATTTATCATCAAGAAAATTCTGAAGTTTTTCTCTTTCGTCATCAAAAAAGTGATAATGCAGACGGTCAGTATAGTATGATACACCCGTAATTAATTTTCGTTTTTTTGAAATCATCAAACGGGAAATATCCACTTCATCATGCTCATAGATCAACAATGTTTCTTTACCTGTTCTCAAATCGTAGGTGAATAGGGAGGATTTATCACTATTGACATTTGAGCTGACATAAATGGATTGATTATCAAATGTGAAAAAGAGTGGAATGGCATTTTCAACAAAATTGTATGTCGCCACTGTTTTCCAGGTGAATGCCTCGGTTTCCCTAAAAAGAATACTATTATTTACACCGTCAGTTGTAACACATAATCGCAACTTTCCATCATGATCTGTAAACCACTGCGATATATTTCCTGGATTTTCAGCGATCAAATCCAATTGGCCATTTTGAACATTTAATCGATAAACATCAAAAAATTCTTTTTTTCTTTTATTCATTTGAATCAGCACATGATCATCGTCATTTTCAAGTTCATCTACAATATCACATTTCACATCCTTGAAAGGAGTGAGATCCAAATTATTAGTCCCATCTATCCCAACAGAGTAGAGACGAGTGTTTTCATCACCTCCTGTATCTTTTAAATAAATAAGCCGATCATTGTTACACCAGGTATACCCTTGAATATCCCGATCAATTCCGTGGGTCAACTGATTTACTTCCCCATCGGGTAGAGCTTTTACGAATAAGTTCATCCGTCGCTTATGTGGTGCAAGATAGGCAAGGGTTTTCCCATCGGGCGACAATTCGATATTGATTTTTTCAGGTTTTCTGAATAAATCTTCAATGGTGATCATATGTTTCCCCGTTACGTTGAAAGGTGGTTTCTGGTGGGCCAGCGTATCAAAAATGATGCAAAACACCCATTAGATAATTATTTTTCCGTTTTCTTTTTTACCGCTGGTTTTTTCTTTGCTACTGGTTTCTTTGTTGGTTTTTCGGCAGTCTTTTTTACTGCTGGTTTTTTCTTTACTACTGGTTTCTTTGCTGGTTTTTCGGCAATCTTTTTTACCGGTTTTGGTTTGGTCGTTTCGGTCTTCTTCCCTGCTTTAGCCCGGGATTCACGAATTTTATTTTTTAATCGTTCACGGTTTTTTCTATGTTTAAATTTTGAAAGCTTATCTTTTTTGTTCATAATTTACTTCTTTACTTTTTATTTGTGTTACTTAGTTTAAGTGCATTAAAAATCAAGTCCAATTGTTAGATACCACATCCTCTTAGTTTTTTCATGAGGGATATATTCCCATGCATAATCCAGTTGCCAGGGCATACCCAGAAAAATGAATCGAGGTCCAAAGCCATATGTTAAAACAAAATCCTGCGGGTGGGAGTCCCAGCTGTTTCCTTCCCACATATCCGGTCTTTTATCACTCCATGCCATACCAAAGTCTGTAAATAATACACCGTTGATTTGACCAAAATACTTGATAGTTGGGAAATAGTATAAAAGAAATGGCGTTCGTAATTCAAGGTTTATGACGACTGCCTTGTTGCCATATAATTCATTGATTTGTGCCCCTCTCACCGGCATTACATATTTTGTGAAGAATATTTCTTTTAAATTGTCCTCTGAGTAATCTTCATACAGTTCATCAAAATTGGCATAGTAAGTATCTTCAGAAGAAAATAACCAGGGTAGTCCGCCAACACGAAATATTTCAGCATTTTTGCCCTGGCTATATCCAGCATATAGTCTGGCCCCAATACTTACCCCGTTTCCAAGGGGGATATAATGTCTTGCATCGATACTGAAAGTTTGAAATTCTAAACTGTTACTTTTGTTACCTGGGCTTATCTGGTATCGAAAATAGACTCTGTCGCCATCTATCGGGTAAAGATAACTCCAAATTGTATTGTCCCATATTAAACCGAAGGTAGGCATGATTGATTTGATCGAATTTATCTTTTGTTCTTCAAATTCAATATAACCAGAATTATTGCTAATTGGTATTATCATGGTCTGTTCAGCATAGGCATATTCTAGCCCATATTCGAAACGATTGAATCGGGAAAAGGGTCTTGATGCCAACACTTCTAATGCTAGTTTCCTTAACCTCACCAAAAAACTGCCCTGTTGCTGATTAATGGTGGAATTATGTGAAAACATAAAGTTAATATCTGTTCTCATGGGTAAATATCGATACATGAAAAAATAATCTGAGTTTTTTAATGAGATATCATTCATTTCAGTACTGAGTAATATTTTATGATCACCAAGCAAATCGCTCCACAGAAAATATGCCATCATCTGAGGATTATACTGCGCACTGTAATTATAATAAGGCTGTATCAAGTCTAAAGTGAATCTGGTTTTATATCTATACTTGCGGAAAGTACCCGTAGTATCTTTTGTATCCTCATTCGTTAGTTCAATTTCAGGTTTTTCTTCAAGTTTTATACTGTTGAAATTATTAAAAACATAGTTTTCATAACTTACAGAGGGTTGATATTTTTCCTTATTATCCTCCCTGATCAATAATTTTTGTGGATCTATATCCCGTGATGTTACCCACTTCGCCGGTGGGATGCTTATGTTATCATTTCTTTTATCTTTTGGATTATCAATAGTAAAGATGTCATAACCACCATCCTCAAAACCTGAGCAAATCAGCTGTGTATCATCCCGACTCCATGAAAGTTGTGAGACACCGGTTAGAATATTTGTAATTGGGAATGAAGAATCTAACGAGTCACTTAGTAAATAAATATTATTTATCCCTGATTCATCTGAAATATAGGCGAGATACTGTCCATCAAACGACATTGTAGGATAAGATTCAATAAATGGCGTGTTGGTAATTCTGGTAATATGAGATCCATCTCTGGTTATAGAGTAAATATCGGCCTGGTCTACTGGGTATTCTTCTATCATTTCTTCCACAGATGTGTCAAGATGATCACCGCGGTCAGAAATAAAATACAGCGATTTTCCATCAGGTGACCAGGAAACCATATCATCAGTAAACCAATCATTTGTCAAATTGGTGAGTTCCTCAGTTTCAATATCAAAAATATAAATATCACTTGTGATGCCGTCATTTCCAATAAATGCAATTTCATCCTTCACGGGATTCCAGGTAGCCCTGAATATACCTTCCATCCCAAAACGATACTTTCGACTTTCTTCAGTCTTGTGATCTACAATAAATAAAGCATCAGATTTTCCAGATTTGGCTGGGAATGCCAGTCTGTCTCCATTTGGTGACCAGGTAATCCCTGGTTTTAAAATATGCAATTCTTCATATTCTGCATTCCTCTCACCCTGGATAATTTTTTTAATAAATACACCGTCTTCAGTTGCCAGCAGGTATATTGCCATTTGTCCATCTTTATTGGATATAATTGCCATTTGCTTACCATCAGGGGAAAGGGCTGGAGAGATATTATAGGTGTTTCCTAATTTCTCGTGGTCGGTCAATTTTCTGGCGATATCCTGTAAGCTTTCTCTTCCTTCAATATCCGGCCAGTATTGTTTCTTTAAATACTTATGCCATTGTTCAGTTAACTCATCTATGTCCACCCCGAGAGAGTTTTCAATTCCTTTTTCAACATTATTTTTTCTTTTGATTTGAGTGAAAACCTCGGCGATGACTTCATCACCCCACTTATCAGTAATAAATTTCCAGACTGACTGACCACCTCTATAGGCCCAGTACCCGCCTAACATATTGATATTTGGGAGATCACCACCATTTATGGCAAGATCTCTCAGCCACATATCCGAATTTGTGTCCCAACCGCTTGCCAGGTACTCGGCAAGACCTTCATTCATCCAGCCGGGTATCTGGAATTTAATAGTACTGTTTAACAAAGACTGAAGGTTTCCACCATAAATATTGTCATTGATAAACGCATGAACAAGTTCATGATGAATAACATGGGCAAATTGTTTGTGGGATCCATCATATGGAATAACAACCCGATTTTTGAATAATTCTGTAACCCCTCCGATGCCTTCGTACATGTAGGAATCAATTACATTTGTCTGTTGAAAACCATTATGTGAGTTATAAATAATAATTGATACTCTTTCCTGCAAATCCCCGAGCAACCTTGTAGATATATTTACATAGGCTTTTTCGGCTTCAATGGCGGCAAATTCTGCATGGGAGTATCCGTCTTCAGAAAAATAAATATCGAAATGTGCCGATTTTATAAAACTCCAGGTAAAACCATCATATTGAACAATATTTTGACCAAACTGACCGAAGATTTTTGACGACAATACAATTAAAAAGAGGAAAAGCGTTTTATTATACATTTTCATAATTTATAAATTAAAAAAGAAACCCGCCTTTTACTACTGTTTTGATGCAAAGGTTTCTCTTGATTTACTCTAAAAAAATATTTTTATAATGTGTCAATTTATTATGAAATAGCAGAATCAATTCTTTAGTTTTTGCGCTATGAAATTGCCATTGTATATAGTTTCTGATAACCATTTCCTTATGCAGGCTGATCATCAGGAAAAAAGTCGACGTCTGCTGATATTTGATTTGTTTGACCAAATCAGTAACTCTGGGGGTACATTAATCATAGGTGGAGACTTTTTTGATTTCTGGTTTAATTATAAAAATGTAATGCCATCATTTTACACGGACATTATATATGAGTTAAACAAATTAAATCAAAACGATGTGGAAATTCATTTTCTCGCCGGCAATCACGATTACTGGGATTTTGGTCTGCTTAGCTCCCTTACCGGTTGCATATTTCATGAAGGTGATTTTGAGTTTATTCTCGACCATAAGAAAATCCTGGTTACCCATGGTGATGGATTATTGTCATTTGATCATGGATATCGACTGATGAAAAAGATTATTCGAAGTAAGACCTGTATTTTTCTTTTTGGATTATTACATCCCGACTGGGGGTGCGCATTGGCTCGTTTTGTATCCACCACTGAAGAAAAATATGATAAAATTGATAAAAACCATGAGAAAATAAAACAGGAGATTCAGTCATTCGCCCGCAATAAATGGGAAGAAGGTTATGACACCATCTTGGTAGGCCATTATCACAATACCGGATTTTATGAATCTAATGATTCAAAAATGATCTGGCTTGGAGACTGGTTAACAAAATATACTGTGACTAAATATGCTCAGTTCGAGTGGTCTCAGGTCAATTGGAAAGAACATCAAAAAATAATTAAGGATTAGTTAAATGAATTTTAAGTTAATGATATTCACAATAATAGGGACAATATTTTTATCGGCTGCTCCTATTAAACCTTATATATTTATTGGGGAAAGTGGTGAATCCGTTGAAAGAACAAAATCCAAAATAATTCAGGCAGTATTTTTCTCCGATGAATCATTTGAAATAATTGGGGAATATAATCCTGAGAACAATCCTGAAAAACTTGTATTGATCCTAACCAATCCGACATTACAAAAAATTATTACAAATAGTAATGATAATGCCGCTTACCTTGGAGGAATGCACCTTGCCATAACGGCAAAAGGTGAAATGACATATGTATCCTGTCAAAATCCGGAATATTGGGCGATTGCCTTCCTGCAGGATGATTATAATAAACATGAGTCTGCCATTATAAAATTCAAAAACGAATTGCTCGGATTGATGCCGTCAATGAGTATGCGCATAGATATGGAGTATGGTTCATATTCGGATTTAACTTCTGAGGAAATAAAAAATTATAAATATAAGCGGAAAATGCCAGGATTTTCAGATACAGTCAAGATTGGGGAATTTAAAAACTTCAAAGAAGCTGTAGGCGTAATTGAATCAAATTTAGCTTCATCATCTGTTTGCAAACAGGTATTTACAAATAAGACAGAAGGCAAAAATGTACAGGTTTTTGGAATTGGTTTATCAGGGAATAACGGCGAATCAAGTTTCTTTAAAATATTTGATACAGGGGATAAGAGAGCAACTTCATTTTTACCCTATGAAATTATAGTTATAGAGAATAACGTATTTATGTTAAATGGAAGATATAGGTTCGCCCTTGGATTTCCCGATCAGTCCAAAAAGATATTTTCAAAAACTAAATCAGTTCAAAAAAACATTGAAGCGGATTTGCGTACACTCATGATCAAATAACAATTACCCTATTGGGTGATTCATTTTCGGATCATGAATTTTTATGGAGCATCCTTTCCAATTCTTCGTACTTAAATGGTTTTCCTATATAGTCTGTAAATCCTTCTTTGCTAAAATATTCCTGTAATTCTCTGAATGAATAAGCGGTAACTGCAATGATGGGCGTATCAGAATACTTTTTCTGATCCCTTATTTTTTCCATGAAAGTAATCCCTGATATCCCGTGACCCAGATTGATATCTACCAACAAAAAATCTGCATCCGACTTTTCAGCCAATCGTAGGGCTTCTTCCCCGGTGATAGCATCTATGCACTCTATCTCTAATTTTTTTAACATTATTTTGATTAGATTCATGTTTAGAGGATTATCCTCGACTATGAGTGCTGTTTTTATTTTTTCCACTATTTTTTCCTATTCAATCTACTTTTCCAACGGTAGTTTTAAATAAAATATATTTCCATTGGGAGTATTGGGTTTAACACCGGTTTTCCCATTATGGGCTTCGCTTATCCGCCTTACAATTGACAGCCCCAGACCTCTTCCCTGTTTTATACCTTTCCCTAATTGAATCCCTCGTCTAAAAACTTTTACATAGTCCTTTTTGGGAATAGTCTTACCAAAATCAATGATATTTACAGTAAGGTATTTCTCATCCCTCTTGGTTTCAACAATTATTTTTTTACCTGAACTGGCAAATTTTATTGCATTGCTAATAAAGTTTTTGAACACTTCAGATATTATTGGATTATTATTTATAATCAATTTGTCATGGATTTTTAATTCGATCGTCATCCCAGCCTCCTTCAGTGGAGATTCAAAATCATTGACTACATTTTTCAATAATTCAACCAGATCAATACTAATGATATCCAATTGTTCGCCAATAACCATTTTTGACAGGGAGGCGGTATTATCTATTACATTCAATAGGCTTTCACTGCTCTCATGAATAATTCTGGCATACTCATTATCAGGATCCTCTGAAATCATGATTTCAGAAATACCTGATAATACTCCGGCAGGGTTCTTCAGGTCGTGGCTTACTACGTCTAGTAATAGTTCTTTCATTGCATTTGATTCTGCCAAATGTTCAGACAGTTTTTTAAATCTCAACTCAGATTTCTTCATATTTATTTCCTGAGTTTTCCAGTTAATTGAAATCGCAATTTGCTCAGCAACAAATGAAACAAATTCTAAGTCGGTTTCATCATACTCATAGGGATTATGATAGCTCTGCAAAACAATGATGCCCATTATTTTATTATTTAGCTTTAGAGGTGCTCCAAGCCATATTTGCGGTGGTGTGCCTTTGAGGACAATCTCACCGGATTTTTCCAGTGATTTGATGTTTTCATAATAAAGAATCTTTGGTTTCCCTGTTTTGAAGATATATTCAGTAAGCCCTTTTGCAAAAGATCTGCTCTTTGGTTTAGCATCTTTCTCATCTATAAAATAGGGGAATTGTATTAACGATTCTTTCTCATCGATTATTGCTATATAAAAATTAGTTGTATCTAATAAAGTACTGAGATGTTTGTGTATTAACTCAAATAAATTATCATAAGAGATGCTTGTTACAACAGATTGCGAGATTTGCAGCAGTGTTTCTTCTTTTTTCTCTTTATTCTTTAATTCGGTTATATCTCTGATCACACCAAGGAGATATGTTTCTTCAGAGATTTTTATCTTTTTTAAAGTGACATCTGAATCAAACAATGATCTATCTTTACAGGTATGGAGCCATTCAAACCTGGCTTCTCCAGTTTGATAGGCCGATTTTATAAACGACTCTGAAGATTGATCTGATTGAAGGCCATTTGGCTGAAGTTTGTTTGAGAATAAGAATGGTGAACTGCCGATAATATCATCCAATTGACATTTATATAGTTCGAGTGCGCGTCTATTACATTCGATAACCTTGCTTTTCTTGAAAATAAATACTGCATCTGCATTTGAATTAAAGAGATTTCGATAATAAACCTCGCTATCTTTTAAATCCTGAGCCATCTTCAATCTAGAAGTGATATTTCTGATTATGACTTGAAATGCCATTTTATCATCAAAAATTATTGGACCTGATGAAACCTCTACTGTGAGTTTCTCGCCTTTTAAATTGATCATTTCTTCTTGAAAAAGGGGAAGAGGTTTTCCGGTATCTTTCATTTGTAGTATACGATCATTCACAACATCCTTGTAATCAGGATGAATAAATCGTGATATATTCGTTCCAACTAAGCTGCCCATTTCAGGGGCTCCAACCATTTTTACACCAGCATCATTCACAAATACTATAGTGTTTCCATCGTGAACAATCACGGCGTCCTGAATATTTTCAAAGAGGAATCTATATCTTTCTTCGCTTCTTCTAAGCCCGAGATAAGCAAGTTTATATTCCGATATATCTGCAAATAAAAATATGGTAGTTGACAAATTCTCCCATTGAATAGGTAGCATGTTTATCCGTGCCCATTTCACGCTTTTGTCCCCGCATTCTAATTCGACCTCGATTAACTTTGGAGGGTTGATATCAAATATGGCATTATTTTCCTGCTCTGAGATGGATTCATGATATTCTTTTTTTATAAAGTCATAAGGTGATTTTCCCAGAATATCCACCTTTTCAAAACCGGTGATATTTGAGGTAATAGAATTTGAGTAGATGATAATGTTGTCTCTGGATATAAAAACACCCACATCCAGATTTTGGACAAGAAATTTATATTCCGATTCAGAGTTTTTCACTTGAATCTGTCGTAACATCATAATTCTCAGCATCCATGAAATACAAAAAATGATGATAACACCTAAAATGAGAATAATTTTACTGGACAGCGAGGGAAAATCTTTGGCATCCGAGGACGGCGAGACATATACCGTCCAAAACCTGTCAAAAACAGGAATGGAGTAACTACCCAAAATTTCCAGAGTTATATTGGGAAGGGGCTGAAAGCTTTGATATATCTCTTTATTATTATCATCAATATAATAGACAAATTGTTTTAAATCCTGATTCGACAGACAGTATTCTATGATGTCATCGATTCTAAATACTCCGTTGATATATCCGACAACTTTGTCATCCAAAATTACCGGTAAATATGAAGCATAACCCCATCCACCCTGAAAGAGAGGAATTGGTGGTGTAAATTCCAGTTTCCCTTCATCGACCGTTTTTGTATAGGTTGCAATTACGGAAGGATCTTGATGATTATAGAGGTTTTTTCCTATAGCGCCACGGTTTGTCGCTTCGGGAACAACCCAAATTATAGTACCGGATGTATCTACAAAATTAATTGCCTGGAATCCGCCTTTTGAAAGTAAAATTCGCTCAATAGTAACTGTAAAGTCGTCGTAATTATCAAACGGTTTGTTTTCCCATTCCTGCTTCAAACGGTATAATTCATCAATGTGATACCGAATATTATCACTTATTCTAAAGGCTAATTGTTTGGAAATTGTTGAGGATATCGTCTTGAATTCTAATATATTTCGTTGTTGAAACAACCACCACCCGGTGATAAATACCACCAATAGTATAATATATGTGAAAACTGGGATTATTACATTTTTCTTCAAAGAAAGTAATTCCGATTAATTATTATTAATTTTGTGGAGAATTCGTTCCTCCAAACTATTATCCCAACCGGGATAATCAGAACTATGACAATACATATTAATTAAATCAGACTTTTGTCGTGGTTGTAGTCGAATTCCAAATTCCTTCATATGTGGATATCATTTTAGTTCAAGGAAATTTTTGACGGTCCAGGAGATCCAAAAAATAACCAGAAGACCAAAAATGAGTATAATTTTACTGGATAACGATAGTAGTTCTTTTACAGCCCAGGGTGTAAGAGCAACATAAACTGTCCAGAAGCGATTAAAAACTGGGACAGCATAGCTACCCAAAATTTCTGATGAAATTATTTGTTCAGTTTTGATACTTGAGTAAATTTCATTCTGTAAATCGTCTATATAAAATACATATTCTTTAAAACTGCCGCGGGATAAACAATAATTGACTATTTTATCCACACTAAGAACACAATTCAGATACCCGGAAATCACACCATCATTTTTTATTGGAAAGAATATGATATATCCATTCCTGTTATTTGAAATCTCGTAAACAGATGAAATGGTAATATCGCCTGTTTTTCTCGCCAGTGAAAAGGTATCATATAACGCTTGATCAGATGTATCCAACATGTTTGATTGAATACCCCAAATATGACCTTTAGACTCTGATAAAAAAACAATATTGCCTTCGATATCGATATAATTAATTGAGTGAAAGCCCCCAGTTGAATTCAGTATTTTTTCCACTCTTTCAGAAAATTTCTCTTTTGACTTTAGAGGTGTATTTTCCCATTCATCTCTAAACACATCCATATTGGATAATTTATGATTAATATTATCCCCAATTCTTAAGGCTACCTGTTCAGATAGGCTGGTCGCGATATTTCTATGTTCAGAAATATTTCTTTTTTCGAATATCCACCATACAATAATGAGCATTGATGATAGCACAAAATAGAGAAGTATTGGGACAATTCTTGATTTTTTCATTTTTATATTTTAATAATAATCAATAGTTAAAGATGATATATGAATTCGTCTCTCAGATCATTCCCTAATTTACAATAATACCGGTTATCAAATCAGCAAATTGAGATTTTACTCTTTCTGTAGTTTCAAGTACTTCTAGGTGAGTTAAGGGTTTTGATGAAATACCTGCAGCATAATTTGTCAGGCAGGATATGCCCAATACTTTTAATCCGAGTTTATCTGCTTCTTCAATTTCAGGTACAGTGGACATTCCAACAGCATCACCACCCAGAGCATGCATATATTCGATTTCTGCTGGTGTTTCGTATGTTGGGCCAAGTGTCCAGCAATATTTTCCCTTTCTGATAAGTAATGACTGTGATTTGGCAATATCTTTTGCTTTAAGCAACAGGTTTTTATCATAGCATAATAATGTATCCATTAATGGGGGATTTGATGATGAATGTCGGAATGTAAAATCGAAATGCCCATCAATAACCATGAGTTCACCTGTGTTCCAGTCCCTATTCATGCACCCTGCAGCATTGGTGATGATAACAGACTTGCACTGGATATCATGAAATACTCGTAGGGGAAGTGTGACAGTTTCAATAGAATGTCCCTCGTAATAATGAAACCGGCCGCGAGCACATAGCACAGGTGTATTACCTGCAAAACCAAAAATAAATTCACCTACATGGCCTGAAACTGATGGCTGAGGGTACTCACTTATTTCACTATATGGCACATTTACCGGATTGGTTAATGTGGATGTAAATTCACTCAAACCAGAACCAAGAATAATTGATATCTCTGGTGCTACAGGAATTTTTTTTAGAATATACTCAGCAATATTTTTTGTATCATATTTGTTTTTCAAATCTACAAATTTTCCTTTTCTTTGTTATTTACGGCAAGTTGCCCACAGGCAGCATTAATATCTTTGCCCTTACTCCTTCTCACAAGTACACGGTATGTAGTTTGTCTATCGTACAAATATTCTGCAAACTCTTTAATTTTATCTTCATCGGGTCGATTAAATATCCCACCCATGCTGTTGTATGGAATAAGATTTAGCTTACATTGCACTCCATTTAGCAGTTTATGGAGTCGATAAGCATCTTCAATGCTGTCATTTACATTTTTCAGCAAAACATATTCAAACATGACTCGCCTTCTTGGCAGTTCAGAATAGGTCTTTCCAGCTTTAATTAACTCTTTTATCGGCCATTTGGAATTCAATGGCATAATTTGAGTTCTGGTAATATCATCAGATGCATTCAATGAAATGGCAAGTTTATATTTTCTATTCTCAGTAATGAACTGGTAAATCCGTGGAAGAATGCCCGCTGTTGAGATGGTAATACGGGTAGATGCAAGATCAAACCCTCTTTGATGGTGGAAAATATCGGCGGCATCCATCACCCGTTTATAATTCAGAAATGGTTCACCCATTCCCATAAAAACTATGTTGGTAACCGGTAATGTTGTCTTTCTCATTACCCACAATAATTGATCAACAATTTCACCAGTTAGAAGATTTCTGGAGAATCCCATTTTACCTGTAGCACAAAAATCACAATCTACATTGCAACCTATCTGTGTTGACAGACATACAGTATGCCTCTGTTTTTCGATTATACTTACAGATTCAATGAATTTACTTTCGTGGGTTTTGAATAAATATTTCTGTGTCGATTCCTGATTAGATTCGGATACACTTTCCAAGGTTAGCGTTTCAAGGCTGGCATTCAGGGTTAAAAAATCCCTGAAGGACTTTTTTATATTTGACATTTCATCTATATTGGTTATGCCATGACGATAAAGCCATTCAAATAGCTGCCCACCTCGATATGCAGATTCACCCTTATCAATACACCATTCCTGTAATTCAGTAAATGTCATCCCTTTTATAATGGTGTGATCAGATGAAATATTTTTTTTTAGTGGTGCAATCTTGCCCTGTTCAATCGATATACTGTTCATCATGCGAATATTACATGAATTTTTTACGATACAGCAAGAATTTTTCATGGTTAACAAACTCTTCTTCTCATAGATTTCCTGTCTGAAAATTTAAGGAAAATATGAATAATCTTCAACTTGTCGAAAATCTTCACCAGAAAAAAAGTGAAATCTATTCTGAAATTGGTAAGTCAATCATTGGGCAGCATAAAGTCATTGAACATTTATTTGTGGCATTACTGTGCCAGGGCCACATCCTTCTCGAAGGAGTTCCCGGTCTGGCAAAAACATTACTGATTAAAACTTTGTCGGATGTTCTTGAACTCAATTTTAGCCGAATTCAATTCACACCGGATTTGATGCCATCAGATATTACGGGTACTGAAATTATAGAAGAGGATTCTGATACAGGCAAAAGAGCATTTAAGTTCTTCAAAGGTCCAATATTCTCAAATATTATTCTCGCTGATGAGATTAATCGAACACCGCCAAAAACTCAATCGGCTTTATTAGAAGCTATGCAGGAACATAAGGTCACTACCGGCGGAACGACATACACTCTTGATGAACCATTTTTTGTGCTAGCTACTCAAAATCCTATTGAACAGGAAGGAACATATCCCCTTCCAGAGGCCCAGCTTGACCGTTTTATGTTTAATCTAAAAATTAGTTATCCTTCATCTGCAGAAGAAATCGATATTGTCAAGAAAGTCACCAGTGTAGAAAAAACCGTTCTTGAACATGTTTTGGGTAGGAAAGAATTGTCTGATTTTCAGACACTAATAAAAAATATTCCTGCTGCAGATAATGTTATAGAATATGCCGTGAATATCGTCGGCATGACGCGACCAGATGATAATCGTGCACCAAATTTTATTAAAGATTGGCTTGACTGGGGGGCCGGTCCCAGGGCAAGCTCATACCTTGTTCTTGGAGCCAAATGTCTCGCAGTACTTGATGGGCGGACTACACCTGATATTTCGGATGTTAAAACTCTGGTTAAACCTGTTTTGCGACATCGCATCATCACTAATTTCAACGCCGAGGCAGACAATATTAAAACTGACGACATACTAAAAAAATTAATTGAGCATACAAACGGATAAAGTCGTAAAAAGCTTGAATCAAATTCTTTTTTTGGTGATCAAATATGGATAAAGCAAAATACCTGACGCCATCTATTATCTCCAAACTGGATAATCTATCTCTCAAAGCTCGATTGGTAGTTGAGGGATTTATTGTGGGTCAGCATAAAAGCCCATATCATGGATTTTCAGTGGAATTTTCCCAGCATCGTGCCTATGATCAAGGCGATGAAATTAGACATATTGACTGGAAGCTTTTTGGTAAAACTGACCGATATTATATCAAACAATATGAAGAGGAGACAAATCTCCGATCGTATCTTCTTATCGATCAGTCCAAATCGATGAATTTCACTTCAACTGATATTACAAAACTAGAATACGCCCAAATTTTAGGTGCAGCCTTGGCATATCTCATGCTGAAGCAACAGGATGCGGTGGGATTGAGCCTATTTGATTCAGAAATCAGAGCCTATATACCGCCTAGATCAAAATCCAGTCATCTAAATATCCTTTTGAATCAGATGAGCAAAATCAATCCTGGACCTGAAACAGATATTGCTCCCATCCTTCATCGTACAGCTGAAACGATAAATAAGAGGGGGTTGATAATTTTAATCTCCGATTTATTTGATGACCCTGATGAAATCATATCTGGAATCAAACATTTTAGACATAAGGGACATGAGGTGGTGATTTTCCATATTTTGGACCCTCAGGAATTAACCCTTGACTTCTCTGAAAGAACTCTTTTCAGGGATATGGAAACCGGTGAAGAAATCATTACTGAACCCATCCATATAAAAAAAGACTATCAGCGAAATATGGAATCTTTCTGTGATTATTATTCGGACCAGTGTCGAAAAAATCGAATAGATTATATCAAATTGCTTACAAATCAACCCCTGGATCTTGCCCTCACAGAGTATTTGATAAAAAGAAGACGAATTGGCGGATAAAAAAAGGGCTGATGTTTAATCAACCCTTTTAAAAATTATATCCGGATACTTAAAACTAATCCATCATTTTCTCAACAGATGGAATAAATATCTCATTCATTTGCCGGATCATCTTCTTCATTTCGGATACTGCTTCACCAGCTCCTGTATCTTCTGTTTCAAGGTTCAAAGTCTGTTGAAAATACTCTTTTGCATCGATACTGTATTTTTTAGCTGACCTGAACTGCTGGTATATTTCTTTAAGTTTCTCCTGATCCGGGTTTTCCATATCCGAAATTATAAGAAAGTTTTCTCTCGCAGTATTAAAATCCGCCAATGCAAGTTTTTGATATAATACACCCATATTGTAATAAATATCTGCATCATTAGGATATGACCGTAGCGCTTCAAGTGAGTAATCGATGGCCTCCTCATATTTTCCCAAATCAATATAGAGAAAGATAAGTTTTCTCATGATGGGTCCTGGATTTTTAGATACTTTTGATGCTTTTAAATAATATTTTATAGCATTATCAAAATCTTCCAACTCTAAGGCAATCGTCGCTGCAGCTAAATTCACCTGTTCATCGTCCGGAGCATATTTTAATCCTTCTTTTATCACTTCACTGGCTTTTGATCCATTGCCTATTTCAAGATATAATGCCGAAAGTGTACCGTAAGTCATTCCTTTAACGGGCCAAATCAATGCTGCCAGTTCAAAGTTTTCAATTGCCTTCAGGTTATCTCCGTCATTAAAGTTGGACACCCCAGCATTATAAGTAGTGCCCCATTCTTGTTCACGATAAACCTTGACTGCATCACCAACAGTAATGATAGGATCATTACCAATTTTGAATGGCCGTTCCAATTTTTGATCAGGATTCCGCAACATTGTTTCGTCCAGCATCCTGGCAAAATCTTTATAATTCTTCTTTTCAAGATAAACATCTACTGCAAGGATGTATGGGATAAGTGCGTTTTCCGGTTCCTTCTCAAGGGCAAGCAAACCATTTTCTTCTGCTTTTTCCAGATTGTTTTCGTTAACATACATTTTCAGTGATGTAAACTCAGGACTGTTGCATCCTAATATGATCAACAATAATATTCTCGTAATTATATATGTCATTCTAAATTTCATTTTGACTCCTTTGACGTATGATTATACCGGAATTCCGGTATCCATTGATTGTTTTATAAATTTTATTCGTTCGTTAAGAGTTTCCTGAGTTGCTTCCAGCAGGCCCTCCAAACCAAATCCTGATACGGTAAAAGACGCAATTGCGGCTCCTGATATAACGGCATCTACCAGGCTATCAGATCCGTTTCGGCAAATATGCCCAATAAATCCTCCGGCAAAAGTGTCCCCGGCTCCAGTAGGATCAAGAACAGTAACATGGGGATAAACTGGAATAGTAGCTGATCCGGTGGCATCCACCAATAGCGCTCCCTTTACTCCCATTTTTATCACAATAATTTGAGGACCTATTTTACGCAATGAATCTGCGGCGGATTGAAGATCTGTTTGATTTGTTAGCTGCAAGGCCTCCTCATCATTCAACAGAAAAATATCCACTTTTTTCAAAACCTGTTTAAGTTCTTCAGGATTATTGTCAATCCAAAGGTTCATTGTATCACATATGACTACTTTTGAATCTGACAGCATATCATTAACGGATGCCTGTAGCTCTGGCTGAATATTCCCTAAAAACAAATAAGTGGATTGATTCTCCGGGCATTGAACAACAGGTGCAAATGATTCAAAAACGCCCAGTTTTGTAAACAATGTCTCCCTGCTGGAATAATCTGAGCTGTATCTGCCTCCCCACTGAAATGTTTCTCCAGGTTTAAATTGTACATTGGATAGGTCGATGTTTTTGGATTTCAGTAAATCGATAGCACTTTCAGGGAAATCATCACCAACAATACCAATAAGGCCAACCGGAGCAAATAAGGCTGCAGCTATTCCAAAGTATGTGGCTGATCCACCCAAAATATTTGATCGGCTTCCTTTTGATGTTTCAATGGTATCCAGGGCGATGGACCCAACGGCAAGTATGTGATTTTCTCTCGTCATAATAGCGTCAATTTTACTCAGAATTTCAGATTAAAACCAAGTTGGTTTCCTCATACATATCTATCTAAAATTCCCTTATGGCATACTTGGAATTTTGTTCAAATTGCGGAGAAAAAAATGAATTCGGAAATTCTGAAGGCCGGAATAGATTTCATTGTGCCCATTGTGGGGCCATCCATTATGAAAATCCAAAACCTGCCGCAACACTTATTTGTCCAAAAGATGATTATATATTATTAGTGAAACGGGCCTTTGAACCTGCCAAAGGAGCCTGGAGTCTCCCCGGTGGTTTTATGGAACTCAACGAAACTATTGAAATGACAGCTGAAAGAGAATTACTTGAAGAGACCGCCCTTAAAGGCAAGGTCAAAAATCGGTTGGGACATTGCTCACATTATAATACAGTGTTTGGAGATGTCTTGCTTATTGGGTTTATCGTTTTCATCGAAAGTTTTTCAAATCTTACTCCCGGTGATGATGCTTCAGAAGCAGAATTATTTTATATAGACAATTTGCCGCCTGTAGCTTTTCCCTGTCATCAAAAATTTCTGGATATGTATCTTCAAAAAATCAATCATAAACCAGGCGGTAAAGACAAACAATGAAACAGCTGCTCATCATCCACGGGCCCAACATGAATTTACTCGGTCTTCAATCTGCTCGTGTTGGAACCCGATATACATTGGATAAAATAAATCGGGCTTTGCGAAAATCGGTTAGAGATTCAAACTTCTCCCTGAAAATTTACCAAACCCACGATGAGGCAAAGTCTGTTACGTTACTGCATCGTAATCGGAAATCTGCAGCAGGTATACTTATCACACCGGGCCCATGGTTTGAGAATGGATATATGCTCAAAGAAACACTGGAATTATTACAAATCCCCTATTTGACAGTATCTTTTATTAAACGGGAAAATACAATTTTTCGCCATGAGGAAATTGTTGTTGAATCGGACCCGATGAAAGCATATTTGCAGGCTCTTGATTCTTTAATAGCTCAGCTAAAGTAACCCAGCTCTCAGTTATTACATTATTTTCCCGTTTTATCCTGGAATGATATTCCCTACCAATACCTATAATATTCTACTTGAAATAATATTCCTGGTCCTGGATTTTTGTTAAAATACTTTTTAGGATTTCTCAAATTTACGCATCTGAAAAAAGTTTTATGAATCGGTATTCGTTCATATTTAAGCTTCACCACGAATTTTAATTAGCATTTATATTTTGGAGGATTTGCATGCAATTTTTATTAAAAAAACAAATATTTTTATATACCCTACTGATTACCCTATTATTTTCCCGAGTTTTTGCCGTTGGTGAGGCTGGTGCTGTTTTTCTTTTAATCTCCCCTTCTCCCATGTTGAATGGTATGGGAGGTGTTGGCGCCGGGTACCCTGTTAATGATATTTTTTCAAGTTATTATAACCCTGCCAATTCTTTTGCCCCTATAGGTTTAACCTATTATGCCACAAAGAACTCAACTTTATGGTTACCTAATATTTCTGATAATATATATTTGAAGAATAAAATTATTAAGGTTTCCTATCGTTTAAAAAAATCTCCCTTTTACTACACACTGACGCAATTTAAAACTTTTATGGATCTAGGGAATCAGGCTCTTACTAATGAAAATGGTGAAATAGTGGGCCTGTCTGACGCAAGTATGAAGTCCACGAGTATCAGTTACGCATTTGGAATGAACTTCCGTAATTTTCCATTGAGAGTTTCGATAGGTCGGACAGATAAAAAAGTCAAACAGCACTTGTTCAATTCTTCAAATCAAATGGTAATAATAGGTAATTCAAATGATAAGCTATATGATATTGGAATACTGGTTTCCTTTCCATATTCGACAACCAAAAAACGTAAGGGAATTTCAACCCAAATAACACCGGCAATCGGTTTCAGTCAATCAAATCGAGGTGGAAATATTCATTTTGGTGACTCTCAGGATCCGGCACCACGATTTGCCCGATTAGGTATTTCTCTCTCAGTGAATATGGTTCTTGATAATAAGTTAAAGATTCTTAATTATGCTATTGCCAGAGAAGCAGGTGATATGCTGGCAGAACGATATTGGGAGTCAGATTCTGTATCCGTAATCCGGTATCAATCCGGCACAGGGGATATTAATTTTAAAAATCATCTGATCGATTCCAAAACCAGTCATCATGTTTCAATATCTCAGGGTCAGGAATTAGGCTTTATGAATACAATCTTTTTTCGAAAGGGTAAATTCACTGATATTGATGGTTCTATATATTCACGATATTCAGGATGGGGGTTCAATCTAAAAGGATTTCTGCACCTGGCGTCTCATTTAACCAATCATAAAAAATACTCACAATTGAGCAAGTTTATTAATGTTCGCTACAATCAGGTTGTTGAATCGTCTAATGAACCAGAATCACCCAGAGATGGAATTACGTATCAAAATTTTACTTTCACATTGAAAAATCCAGGAAGATTTTTAGAATTTATTAATCAAAAACAAATTAGCTTTTTTGCAGGACAAATACGTTCAACAATTATTAATAATGATGTCTCATCCAGACTAAATAATTCTGGAATTGAGTACGGCATTGAATTACCAAAGTTTATGAATAGAGCCGGGGTAATTACCGGAATTAGATTTGCTCAAATGGGGTTTAAACTGAATTCTCCTGACGACGTGTATATCTCCGGAGATCTAAAAGTAACGTTGAATTACCTTAGGGTTTATGTTTATAAATCCTATGAATTCGCCGGTTTTGATTTCCAAACAGGTCCAGATTTTGGATATTTAATCAATGTAAATTTAACATCTAAAAATTGCTTTGGAGAAAATTGTTATTCTTCTTCATATACAATCTCAGGTGATAAATGGACAGATGAGAATACTGGAAACCGGTATGATATTGGATGGAGTGCCGGTATTCGTCTTTTTCCAAAATCAGAATATTCCATGGGTTTAGACTACTATTATGGGTTCAGTAACGTCATTAATACTGCAAGGAGTTTAAACACTAGTTTTAACATAAGATTTTACTGGAACATCAACAGAAAATAATCAAATACTAAGGATTACAATTCTCCCAGTATATCAATTGCATGAGTTTTTACTTTCACTTTTCCATAAACTTTTTCGATGAGTCCGTTTTCATCAATAAGATACGTAACCCGATTTATACCCATGTACTCACGACCCATGAATTTTTTTAGACCCCAAATCCCATAAGCTTCCAGCATTTCATGACTTTCATCACAAAGCATAGGAAATTGAAATTGATATTTTTCAACAAATTTTTTCTGTTTTTTGGGTGGATCTGCAGAGACACCAATGATGGTAGTATTCTTATCTCCATAATTCTTGGATTCATCACGGAACCCTTTTCCTTCAGTTATTCAACCAGGTGTATTTGCTTTTGGGAAAAACCATAAAACTAATTTTCTACCTGAATAATCTTTGAGAGAAACATCATTCTCATTTGCATCTGGCAAAGTGAAGTCTGGTGCTTTATCTCCGACATTTAATAGCATGAATTCTCCTTAATTTCTTTGTAATTCTAAAATTTCTGATATTTATTCAGGCATATAATAAAGAGAACATATAAACATTATGAAAAAAAATGTACTCATTGAACAATTGCTATTCTATCTAAATTAGCTATCAGTTTACCGGTATAAAAATGATAACTATATATTCTTCAAATTGGTGTGCATCATGCGTTTGGGCAAAAAGGCTTCTAGACGATCTGGGCCTTACTTATCTTGAAATAAATATTCAGAAAAAAAATATGACTCGAAATGATCTGGAATCCATCACTGGCGGAAGAACGGTACCCCAGATCATTATCAATGATGTTTGTATTGGCGGATTCGATAAATTATATAGTTTAAATAGATCCGGTGAATTAGAAAAATTACTGAATTAATCAGGAGTTGTCATGTTTTCACAAGATATCTTAAAATCAATTATTCAATTAAAACCGGTTATTCACACACCGGATATTTATATTAGAATGGTGGAGAAAACGGATAATGAAGCAATATTTGAATATGCCTCAGATCCAATTGTCAGTAAATACCATAGTTGGGATCCACATCAATCCCTTCAGGATACACATGGATTTCTCTCTCGATATATAGAGTTCCTAAATAAATTTCAGAAACTGGAATTTGGAATTATCCTAAAAGAAAATGATACCTTAATCGGAATGTGCGGATTCCATGATTTCAGTTTTACCCATAGCCGATGTGAAATCAGATATGTTTTATCTGCAAAATACAGGGAAAAGGATTTATTGACTGAATCTGTTGAAGCCCTTATTGAGTTTGGGTTTACCCGAATGGAACTGAATAGAATAGAGGCAAGAACCCGAATCGAGGATATAGCCTCTCAGAGGGTACTCAAGAATGTAGGTATGAATGAGGAAGGTCTGTTGAGAGAGCAAATGTTTATTAAAGGACAGTTTACAGATTTCAAATTATATTCAAAATTGAAACGGGAGCATCATCGACCAAAATATAACTAGTTCTGTTTTACGCAAAAAGAATATTCTCATCTGCATAACGGGGTCAATTGCCGCCTATAAAAGCTGTGAGATAATCCGCTTTCTTCGGAAGGAAAATGCAAATATATGGGTTGCAATGACGAAGTCGGCACAAAAATTTGTTGGAAAGGCTACATTTGCAGCTTTATCTGCGAATGAGGTTCTTACTGATATTTTCCCTGACACTCCAAAAGCCGGTCTTGAACATATTGAACTTTCACATACCATGGATGGAATAATAATTCTACCTGCTACTGCCAATATCCTGGGAAAGGCTGCCAATGGAGTTGCTGATGATCTGGTTTCTACACTCTTATCTGTATGTGAACAGCCCACCTTATTTGTGCCTGCAATGAATAGCCGGATGTGGGAGAACCCGGCAACAATGGACGCCATATCTAAATTAAAAAACAGGGAAAAGGCAATTCTCAACCCTGACTCAGGTTATCTTGCCAGTCTTCACGAAGGGACAGGTAGGTTACCCGGAAATACGGAAATCATGAATGCAATACGCGAATTGTTTTCACCACCGCTACCTTTAAAAAACATTCATGTTCTTGTAACAGCAGGCCCAACTCATGAGTCTATTGACCCTGTGAGATATTTAACAAATCGATCCAGTGGAAAAATGGGCTTTGCCCTGGCAGAAGTTGCAAGAGACCTGGGTGCAGATGTAACATTAATAACTGGACCGGTTTTTCTTCCAGATCCTGCCGAAATTCATATTATCAATGTAACAACTGTTCACCAAATGTTAGAATCTATTCAAAAGTGCATTTCCAAATCGAAATGGGATTATATCATCATGGCAGCTGCTCCTGCAGACTATTACCTGGAAGGTCCCTCAGAATCAAAAATAAAACGGAAATCTGAAAAATTATCTTTATCTCTTTCAACTGCTCCTGATATATTGAAATCTATAAAGGATTCAACGGACAGCGTCATCGTAGCATTTGCCCTTGAAACAGAAAATGGCAAAGAAGAGGCATTAAGGAAAATGAAGGATAAAGGGGCTGATTATATCATATTAAATTATGCAAATGAAGAGGGTGCAGGGTTCGAATCCTCAACAAATCGAGTGACAATATTTTCTAAAAACGGTGATGAGATCAATCTTAAAAAAGATCGGAAAGACAGGATTGCCCGGAAGATTTTTAAATCTATTTTAAAAAAACAATTACCCTAAAACTTTAGCTTAAGCCCCACCGGTAAGTGATCAGATACTTTTTGGTTATATTCAATAAATGCTCCAGGAAGATAGTCTCCAACAAGGATAGTTTGAATTTTCGAAATAGGGTTTTCAAATTCGTCAAAAAGATCATCGGTAATGAGTATATGATCAATATGACTTGGCCAACTGGGATACGACCAAGAATTTTCGGTAGGATCTTCTGCTAACTCCATATCTGCAAACAAATATTGTTGATCATTTTCTATAAAATTCCAGAAAACATTTGTTGATTGCGGTTCATGGATTTCATCATTCCAATCACCGACAATGATCACATTTCCATATTCGGGATTATCTTCTACCCATTCCTGAAGTAATTCACTGGCCAACTGTCGACGAGACTCATTATCCCCACCACCACAACATTTTAAATGATTATTAATGATTCGGATTGAATCACTATTAAACAACAAATCAAATATGTAGGGTTCTCGTGGAAAAGCCGACCCTTCGTATGGATAGATTTCAAACGGTTCATTTATTATAGTTACAGTATTAGATTTTATTATATAAGATAATTCCATGCAAAAATTGCCACAGGACGTGACATATCCTATCCAAGCACTTGTTGTATCAGCCGTATTTAATTCATCAATCAATAAATCAAAATAACTGCTGCTCTCAATTTCCTGCAAGGCGTAGACATCAGCATCAATTGCTAAAATGATATCCTTGGCCATTTGAACGGTAGTAGTATTCTGTTTGGGGAAATTTTCAATATTCCAGGTAATAATTTCAAAAGTCTCATCTGTCCCAAACTGGATATCATTTAATGATGGATCCAGGTTAATAGGGGCCAAAGGTGTGGTGTTCTTGGCGCATCCTGAAATAAACAGGATTGTAATAATGTATGTTATAAGTTTCAAATTGATAAATATTTTCATGGAATCCGGATAAAATCAACGTTTATGTTTTCGTAAATTTATAACCTATTTATCATATTATTTTATAAGGGAAATCATGAGAAAACGCGCGATTTTGATCACTGGGGCAAATGGTGAAATTGGCCATGGGCTCATATCTTCGCTTCATCAGAAACATGAGCAGAATATCATTGCTCTTGATCTGCAGCCGATGGACTCTAAAATTACAGGATATATAAAAGAAGGTATTGTGGGAAACATCCTCGATAAAAACCTTCTTGAGCAAATCAATGGCGAATACGCTATTTCAGAAATATATCATTTGGCAGCCCTACTTAGCACCCGGGCAGAATTCTCTCCTCAGGTGGCACATGAAGTAAATGTAGGGGGAACTATTAACCTTTTAGAGCTCGCTGTAAAACAATCCAGAAGCCAGGGACAGGCAGTAAAATATTTCTTTCCCAGTTCGATAGCTGTATATGGGTTTACGTCTTTGAACGAGAAAATCCTTAATCCCATTTTAAAAGAAGATGAGCACTGTGATCCGCAAACCATGTATGGCTGTAATAAATTGTATTGTGAGAAACTGGGTATTTATTATAGTCACCATTACCAAAGATTGGCAGCTGAATTCACCCCCGGGTTGGTTGATTTTCGCTCTATAAGATTTCCCGGACTGATCAGCGCCAGTACTATACCAACAGGGGGCACCAGTGATTACGCACCTGAAATGATTCACGCAGCAGTACAGGGAAAACCATATGCATGTTTTGTACGGCCAGATACAATAATACCGTTTATGACTATGCCAGATGCGATCAAATCTATACTGAACCTGATGAATGCTGATAAGCAGAAATTATCACGATTGGTTTACAATATCACGGCTTTTCATCCAACTGCAGAAGAATTTTTTGATAAAATTTTGAACTATTTTTCAAACGCTGAGGTCAGCTATGTCATCAATAAAAAAAGACAGGCAATTGTTGATAGCTGGCCTGCCGAGGTGGATGATTCTATTGCCAGGGCTGACTGGGGGTGGAAACCTGAGTATGATTTTCAATCTGCATTTGAAACCTATCTTATCCCAAAAATCAAATTGCATTATGGGCAATAATCCATAAATTACCAACGGAAACAAGGGTTTATTGATTATTAACAATTATACATAACACTGGATAATTTGCATTTCTTAAGGAGTAAATAAATGAGCAACCTACAGACACGATTAACCGGAGAATTGAAAATGATCCGGGATGCTGGATTACAAAAAGATGAGCGCATTATTGAATCACAGCAAAGTGCAGAGATTAAGGTAAACGGTAAAACTGTGCTAAATTTTTGTGCCAATAATTATCTGGGATTATCCAACCACCCGCACCTGGTAAAGGCAGCGCAGGATGGATTGGATAAATGGGGATTTGGTTTGAGCTCGGTGAGATTTATATGCGGAACTCAAACCATCCACAAAGAACTGGAAAAGAAATTATCTAACTTTCTGCAAATGGATGATACTATTCTATATACATCCTGCTTCGACGCTAATGGCGGTTTGTTCGAAACTCTGCTTGGGGCTGAGGATGCAATTATCTCAGATGCATTAAATCATGCTTCAATCATTGACGGTGTTCGATTGTGCAAGGCACAGAGATATAGATATGCCAATTCAGATATGGCGGGCCTTGAAGAAATTTTGTCAAAAACTCAGAATGCCAGAACTCGATTGATTACAACCGATGGTGTATTCAGTATGGATGGATTTGTTGCAAGATTATCAACAATTTGTGATCTGGCAGATAAATATGATGCCATTGTTCACGTTGACGATTCCCACGCTACCGGGTTTTTCGGAAAGTCAGGCAGGGGCTCAATTGATTACTGTGAGGTGATGGGCAGTGTTGACATTGTTACCTCAACTCTGGGAAAAGCAATGGGTGGTGCTTCCGGGGGGTTTACTTCCGGAAAGCAGGAAATTATCGATATATTAAGACAAAGATCCCGACCGTATCTGTTTAGTAATACTGTGGCTCCGGCGATAGTCTGTGCCTCAATTGCTGTTCTTGATATGTTGACCGATTCTACAGATCTCAGGGATACTCTAGAAAAAAATACACTTTTCTTTAGAGATGAGTTGACAAAAAATGGATTTGATATTAAAAAAGGTGAACATCCTATAGTACCCATTATGCTGTATGATGCAAAACTGGCTCAGAATATTGCTTCTGATATGCTTGAAAAGGGGATTTATGTAATCGGTTTTTCATTCCCTGTAGTGCCAAAAAATGAAGCAAGAATCAGGGTTCAAATCAGTGCTGCTCACACAAATGATCACCTGAAAAAAGCCATATCCTCATTTGTTGAAATTGGCAAAAAACATGGGGTGATAAATTAAGTTGGAGAGGATTACTGAGAAATCAAGATAACGGTCAAATTATTCAAATCTAATAACGTAGTTGTGCCAGCTCCATAACCTGCATCATATCCAGGCCGATTCTTGCAGGATCCTCATATCCGATAATTCTGTCATTTAAACCCGTTCCCTGCGAAAGGTCTATAGGTCTGGACATTAGTTTTTTTCTTGAAATATTTTCATACACTATTCTTATTATGGGCCGGAGATGATTGGATTCGATCACAACTGCGGTTCTGTTGCTTTCCAGCTTTACCAGGGTTCCAACCGGATATATGCCTATAAAATTGATAAATTTATTTACTAGGTCTTCTTTGAAATGGTTTGCCCGGGATTTAAATATTTCATTTATTGCAACAACAGGAGGTATTCCAGACACAAATATTCTATCGGAACTCATAGCATCAAACACATCCACAATAGCTGCCATTTGTCCAGCAAGACTGATCTGATCACCACTTAATCCGTTGGGGTATCCAGATCCATCCAACCTTTCATGGTGTTCGGCAGTAACTTTTAAAACTATATCAGAAACGGACCGGTCTTTGTTAAGAATTTCTAATCCCTCAACCACATGATTTTGTATTAATGCAAATTCATCATCAGATAATTTCCCAGGTTTATTTAGGATATTTAACGGGATTTTCATTTTTCCGATATCATGCATTAATCCTGCCATACCGTATTGATTTAATAAATCACCTTTGATACCTACTGTTTTTGCGAATGTTATAAGCATTGTACTCACACTTAGTGAATGCATAAAGGTGTAGTCATCGCCCTCTTTCACCCTGAGCAATGAAATAAGCGCATCCTTGTTACGGCTGATTGATTCAACCATGACGTCAACAATCGGATGTAATGCTTGAAGATTTGTTTCTTTCCCTAGTATTACATTATCATAGGCCTCAACTAAAACGTCTTTTGTCTCAGACAGTATTTCTTTTGCATTGTCAATTTCTTCCTGATAAGTAATCGTCTTGGGTATTTCTTCTTCCTTAATTGATTCTCGCTGAATCGTTTTTAAAACCTCAGATTTTGTTTCTTTTATAACAATTCTCTCTGGGGGAGGTGGTGCTGGGGTTTTTTTGACATCCAATCCTCTGGATGTATCAATATACAGATCTTCGATGCCAATTTTTTTTACTTTCTCTAATGCGGCATCGGTATTAATCGTCAATCGGCGTTTAATAAAGGGATGATCCATCCATCCACAATTAAAGTCGTGGACAAACATTCCAATTCTCAATTCTTTAATTTTAATCTTTTTAATCATAAAATATTAATTCATTGAATTACTATTAAACACCATTGGTTCTCACCCAAATTAATGAGTGTATATAGGTTTATAATTTAACTAGTGGATTCCCAAAACTTTACCTACATCAATTCCCCAATTTCGAGGATCTTCAACTCCAACAATACGATTATTCAGACCCATGCCCTGTGATAAATCAAGCTTTCTTGGTGTTATGGCCCTTTTTCTTCTATAATTATATACAAGCATTATAATCGGGGTTACCTGGTTAGATTCAATGACGACGCCGAGAAGACTCCCTTCTAATTTTACCAAGCTACCTACTGGGTAGATACCCATAAACTTTATAAACTGATCCACCAAACCTTCGTTGAAGAAATTGTTTTTTCTCCATTCATATATCTTCCGAATCGATGCTGCTGGTGATAATCCTTTATGATAAACACGATCTGAGCTGATAGCATCGAACACATCGACGATAGCTGTCATTTTACCACCTTGACTGATTTCTGTGGCATGTTTTTTATCTGGATATCCTCTGCCATCTTCTCTTTCATGATGTTCCCCGGCTATTTGAATAACTAATTCCGGTATATCTCCAATTTCTGACAATATCATCCTGCTTTGCACAACGTGATTTTTCATCTTTTTAAATTCTTCATCATTGAGACTTGCCGGTTTATTTAGAATTTTTAACGGAACAGTCATTTTACCAATATCATGCATTAGACCGCCAACGCCATAGAGGCTTAGTTCCTCACCTGTAATTCCAATAGATTTGGCAAAAGCAATAAGCAAGGCACCCACACTCACAGAATGCATGAAAGTATATTCATCTTTATGTTTCACACGAAATAACGATAACAAGGCACTTTCATTCCTGGATAAGGATTCCACCATATCATTTACCAGGGGATAGACCTCATCCATTCGGACATCCTTTCCCTTCATAACCTCTTTATAAACCTTTGTCAGTTGCTCCTTTGCATTGTCTTTCACCTTCATGGCATTTTCAACTTCTTCTTCATATTCAACTAATTTATGAGTTGTTCCTATCGGTGTATCAGAAACTCCTTTTTCAAGATCATTGGTGATTTGCTTTTCAACTTCACTGGCTGTATAAGCATCACCAATATCCAGCCCTTTTACAGTATCAATATATAAGTCACGAATTTTTAAACTGTTTACCTTCTTGACCATTTCATCAGTGGTTATTGCAATCTGTTTTTGAATAAAGGGATGTTCCATCCACCCACAATTAAAATCGTGGACATACATACCTTTACGAAGCTGTTTTATTTTTATTTTTTTAATCATTCTTGGTCCTATTATCGGTAGAAATACCTTCTAAAGCATTAGTTAATTTAGATTTTGATTTACCACACTGGAAATGAAAATATTTTAATTAAACAGGAGTGATTATGACTTTGAGGTTATTCAATTTGTGACTGGACAATCAATGATATTAATTAAATCGAGAGAAATTTATCATTGATATTTTATGGTTGACCCTTTGGTTCAGGTGCGAGAAATGATGTAAAATATCATAATAGTATCACCACCATTCTTGGAATTCATTATACATGAAAAAAGTATCAATTAACGATATTAGAAAACTAAAGGGAAGTGGGCAGCCATTTGCAACAGTTACCGCCTATGATTATACATCCGCCCGTATTGTCGATAATGCCGGTATTCCGCTTATTCTTGTAGGTGACAGTGCTGCCATGGTTGTTCTGGGTTATGACACCACCCTGCCTGTGACTATGGATGAGATGCTTATGCTTACAGCCGCGGTATGCAGGGGGACAAAAAGAGCCCTGGTAATTGCTGATCTTCCTTTTATGTCATATCAGGCATCAATATCTGATGCACTACATTCCGCTGGAAAATTTATTAAAAAAGCAGGTGCGTCAGGAGTGAAACTGGAAGGTGGAAAAAGAGTTTGCCCTCAGATAAGATCCTTGGTAGATCATGGAATTCCGGTTATGGGTCATATCGGTCTAACACCACAATCATACCATCAGTTCTCAGGTTATACCATTCAGGGTAAAACTGTTGAAGCTGCAAGACAATTATTAACCCACGCCATTGAAGTTGCTGAAGCCGGTGCATTCGCCTTAGTCCTTGAGGGCATTCCGGCAGAGGTGGCAAAATTAATATCTGAAAAAATAACAATCCCCACTATTGGTATCGGTGCTGGGCCTCATTGCGATGGGCAGATTCAGGTTTTTCATGATATTCTTGGTTTATTTGGTGACTTTGTCCCAAAACATACTAAAAGATTTGTGAATCTTACCGATCAAATAAGTACTGCTATAAAATCTTTTATCAACGATGTGCAGTCAAACGATTTTCCTGCAAAGGAACACAGCGCTCATGTTAAACCATCGGTAATTTCTGAAATTCTATTGGAAAAAGAGTGAAATTAATTTCTTCCATCTCTGATTTTCAGAGTTGGCGGCAGGCATGTAGCGGCACTATTGGATTTGTTCCCACAATGGGTGCGCTGCACAGTGGTCACTTATCTCTTGTTCACAAATCAAATTCCAAATGTGATCTAACCATTGTTAGCATTTATGTAAACCCAGCTCAGTTTACACCCGGAGAAGATCTCTCCAATTATCCACGGGATTTAGAGAAGGACCTTGAAGCGTTGTCAAAATTCCAGGTGGATGTGGTTTTTTTTCCTGATGATAAACAAATGTATCCGCAAGGTTTTTCCACATTTATTCTTGAAGACAATTTTTCTCATAGACTGGAAGGTAAAAGCCGACCGGAGCATTTTAAGGGCGTTCTCACAATTGTGGGGAAATTATTTAACATTATCCGTCCCTCTCATGCCTTTTTTGGTGAAAAGGACGCCCAGCAGATACGGGTTTTACAGAAAATGGTAACGGATCTGAATTACAATCTGCAAATCGTGCCGTGTCCGATTGTACGGGAAGCAAATGGTTTGGCAATGAGTAGCCGCAATATCTACCTTTCAGAAAATAACCGTGAAAAAGCCGGTGTAATTCATAGATCTCTGAAAAAGGCAGAAGAGATGCTGGTACAGGGATATCATTCAGTAGTGGAAATTCGTGAAGTTGTTATTGCGATGATAAAAACTGAAAAGCAAATACGTCTTGATTATTTCTCTATCGTAGACAATATCTCCCTTAAGGAAATTCATGATAATATTGAGGGTGATATTCTCGTTAGCATTGCAGTGTTTTTTTTAGATGTCCGATTAATTGATAATTTTACTTTTCAAATGGATAAATAATCAACATTATTCATCTTGTGTTTTATTTCTATTTCAGTAAATTCTTTAAATAAAGAATATCAAGGATACTTTTCAATAATTGAATAAATATGTAATCATATCTGTATTGATGATATTTTTCTCGTGTACTGGAAAATCCACAGAAGATCAGATTAATTTAGTATTTTACAGTGATCCCAAAAGTTTGGATCCAGCCCTCGCCACTGATGTGAGAACCGGAAGAATTTGTGCTCTATTATATGACAATCTACTCAAATTTGGGAAATCCAGCCAGCTTGTCCCCTCTATTGCAAAATCCTGGACCGTAGATAAGTCTGGTACAATATATACCTTCAATCTTCGCCATGACATTCATTTCACTTCGGGTGAATTACTCACATCACATCATGTAAAATCATCTTTTGAAAGAATAATGTCTCCAGATACTCAATCACATAGAAAATGGCTTTTTAAATCAGTCGATGGTGCAAATGTTTTTGAGATTGGTGAAAGCAATAATATCTCCGGGTTTCAAGCAATAAACGATACTACATTTATTATTCAGCTGTCTGAGCCCTTTTCACCTTTTCCAGGTTTTTTAGCAATGCCGGCAGCAGCAATTATAATGATGGACACTGATAATCAAATCATTGGGACCGGCCCATGGATTCTTAAGGAATGGATTCATGACGGCCATTTGAAATTTTTTCGAAATGATAACTATTTTCTTGGAGCTCCAATGTCAGAATATATCAATATACGGATTCTCCCTGAAGCGCTTCCCCGCTCAGCTGAGTTTATTACCGGATATCTTGATATCCTGGAAATACCTGAATCAGAATATTTATTATGGGCTGAAGATCCCAAATGGAATCCCTTTATTCATTTTAATAATGAATTAAATACATATTACATTGGCCTTAACTGCAGCCGGCCGCCATTTAATGATGTCCGGGTCCGACAAGCAGTGAATTATGCTGTGGATGTAGAGGCAATTATAAATTCCATAAATAATGGCAAAGGAATTCTTGCTTCAGGACCGATTCCACCCTCGCTTTTAGCTGATAATGATTCCCCTGCTTATGGTTACAATCAGGAAATGGCTCGCAAATTATTGAGTGAGGCGGGTTATGAAAATGGATTTGAAGTTGAGCTTTGGCAAGGTTCATCGCGTGAATTATTGATGATTACCGAAAATATTCAGGCTCAATTGGCGGATATTGACATAAAAGTGACTATTATTCGCAATGACTGGAATATGTATAGTCAGGCTGTAAACCAGGGAAAGCCTGATATGTATTATCGATCATGGTGGGCTGACTACCCAGATCCTGAAAATTTCTTGACACCTCTGTTTGAATCTGGAATCAGCATCAGGAGGTGGACAAGATATATAAACCCTGAACTGGATAATATTATCATGTCACTGCAAAAAGAGACCGATGATGAAATACGGCTTTCACTTTCGATCATGGCAAATGATATTCTCCACCACGACGCCCCCTGGATATATTTGTGGCATTCCCAAACCGCAACTATCGTCAATCCTGCACTTCGGGGATGGTCACCAAGCCTAATGTTTAATGCCGAAAAATATCTTACTGTGTGGAAAGAAACAAATTAGACTTACATCCATAAAAATTGACAATTGTACAAAGTGTACTATTGCAGAATGCTTATTTGTATTTAAATTATGATCACTGGACATCACCCTTGTGGTGCATGTTCATCTGCCCCTGTGCAAATCCTTCAACTACCGTCGCAGGGGCAGACCCTTTTTAAAAGGTAATTATTACTGATTCTTATCAGTTTTTGATTACCTTTTTTTCATTTCATTACATTTATTCCCAATTACAATATAACTGTGCCATGTTTTCTGAAATATTGAAATAACCAAAAATATTGGAGATTATAAGATGAAAATGGAAATAGAATTCTTTTAAATTTTATTATAAATGATGGTAAGGGTCGAGTTAGAGTTAATAATTTTGTAGTCTATTCTGAAAGAATAATGCCACCGTAGCTCAGTTGGTAGAGCAACGCATTCGTAATGCGTGGGTCGTAGGTTCAACTCCTATCGGTGGCTCGTTTTTCTCTATTCTCCGATGTATTTTCAAAAATTCATTTTGGAAGATTCGCAACATCAGAAGATAAAAATTGGCTATAAAAAAAGAAACCCCACAATTAGCGGGGTTTCCATTTCAACATTTCGGGAGATTGGCTTATTTGTTTTCCTTCACAAACATATTGCCATCCCATTCGAATCCATCATAATTAAAACCACCAAAATCATCAATTGAAGTAACGTTGTTTTCAGCAATATATCTGATAAATTCTCCCTTAACTGCTTTTCCATAATGTCCTGCTGCAGTTCTCTTTCCTTTGGTTATCACTGAGAATTCAATAGTGGTTACATTGTCACCAGCATCATAGGCTCTTCTATGAACCTGGGGTAACAGGTCAATAACCACATCTTCATCTTTGAGCAAATTGGTGAGTATGGGTTTCCAGTGATGCTGGAGGGCTAAAACATTCATTTTCAGTTTATAACCGGGTATGAGCGTTCTTGGCGTCACTAATCCAAATAATCCACTGAAAATACGAATATATTTTTCCATATAATCTTTCGCATTATCAGACATACTCATCCAGTTGATATGCTCATAAACAACACCGCAGTATCTTTCAATTGCATACCAAATTCTGCTGTTCAATGCATCCTGGTTCTGGCGATGGTAGATCCGTGCCTTTTCAACTGATGTGCCATATATTGACCGAAGCTCTTCATCCCCAATGAGACTTAAAAGACGAATTACCTGTTTCACATCGTCCATTAAATAATAATCTGTCTCTCCAAACCGTGTATCCATTGGTTTTTTGATTTTTGTTTTTCCTTCGCTTGGTGGTATCAGTATAACCATGTATTGTTTTCCTTTTTCAAAATGAGGATTAAGAAATAATTATTCATTATCATCGAGGTTAAATTCTGCCCCGGTAGTATCTGATTTTTCAATTATATCTGGCGGCAGCTGCAAACCAGGTCCAGGGACAATCTCTTCATCTCTCTGGGGCACCTCTCCCCAGAATGTGTCTTCTGTATTTAAATGATGAAGTATATTTTGATCTGTTAAATACACCGCATTGTTATCCTGTATTCTAATATAATTATGAGAATAATCTGATTTTGATCGTCCAAATACAAAATAGGCAATTGTATTATTCTCTATATCTATCAGCGCTAAATGTGTCCCGGTGGAATCATCAACAGAATATTTTGACCAGTTTTCCGGATTTTCTGAAACCAATGTCTCTCGACTCACAGATAATACGGTGTTAAGTAAGTTATCGATCTTATCCTGGCGGATGACTAATGTATCATTCCCTGAAATTCCCCAGGTATCGGCATCTTTGGATAACTCAATTGCACCCCCCGATTTTTGGATCAGAACCTTATGAATATCCAGAACATCGTCAGTATAGATAACTGAAGATTTTGTTGTCAGGCCGCTCTGTTTATTGGATATTATATAATAACCGGCTATAAGTACAACGAGGACAATAATACTATTTCGCATACCTTTATTCATAGATTTCCTCCAGTATTTTTGTTCTTGCAGAATCTCTTTTCAAACGAGCAAATCCAAATATAATGACCAGAACGGACGCCAGTAAAATGTTTATCCATTTCCATCTTGATTTTGCTCCATCTTCAATTTCTTCCAGTGGCCTGGTAGTTATTTCTCTGCTCCTGAGGGAAACTAAATCGCTGTCACCCATAAGATAGTCAACAGCATTTAAAAGAAATACTGCATTCTCAGGAGAGGCACCACCATCTTCAAAAAATCGAGAATCCGATATGAGAATAATTTGGCTGACTCCGCCAGTACTGTTTGATGCAATTGAGGTCAAAGCACCAACTACCCTGCCTGGTTCATTCAAACTAGTAAAAGCTGGGTTATCAATTGGGGATAGATTAAAAAATTGTTCCATCGTCGTTGATTTGTCTGAAGTAATCAATAATGGGGTTATTCTATTTACAGTGGAATCCATCACATCGGTAGCCTGATACTCAATTTCACTGGAAAAAAGTAATCTTAGTTGCTCCAGTCCACTGACAGTTACATGGTCACCAAATTTCCTGATCATTGGGAAAAAATTATAATCTACAGCGCTGTTCATTCTAAAGAAACCACGATTCTGACTGATTGTTACCTGGCTGCATAAAGCATCCAGTACAAGATTGTCATTTACATGCAGACCCACCTCATCAAGAAAATCAAATATATTTGATTGAATTACCGTTGCTGATTGTGTTTGAAGATCTGATTTGATTCTTCCCTGCGCCATAAAGATATTCCCACCTCGTGCCACAAAACTTCTCAGGTTGTCCAGAACATCAACTGATACACTATCTTCTACACCATCTACCAATAAGACTGAAATATCACCCTGAATTGGATTAGCAGGGTCTACAGGTCTAATATTATATGATTGACTTAATATTTCTGAAATCGTCTGGTTTTGAGGCTCAGCGCTTTCAGTCAGATTGACTATACCAATAGATTTCTTCCGGGTATCTACCATTTTTTTGATTTTGGTGGTGATATCATATTCAAGACCGGTAGTGGTTTGGATAACCGGAATGGTTTCCCTTAAATCCTCATAAATGAAGACCATGCCCATATACACTTTTTTAATTTCAAGTTTATCATTTTCCACAACTTGAAGCTGGACTGGCTGTATACCATATTTCAGAGCTTCTTCTTCCATTTTTTCATCTGATTCCGGTGGATAGAATTCAAAGCGAATTTTACCATTTGACAAAGCAGCATATTCCTCAAGAATATCCTGGAGATAGCGTTTATTATTACCATACTCTCCTGGCAGATTATCAGAAAAATATACCTTCATCGTTAGAATATCATCAATTTTATCAACGATAAGTTCGCTTGATTCTGAAAGTGAGTAAATATTGTTTTCCGTGAAATCAAGCCTGAAATGGATATTCCTGGAAATGACATTAATAAGAATAACAACTAAGAGGATAAATCCAATATATAATAGAAATGATTTTTTATCTTTGACGTGAAACATATCTACCTCCACTTCCGAATTTCAACAACGCGAATCGTCAATGACAAGAACATCCAAATCATGCTTAAGAAATAAATGATATTTCTTGAATCCACAACTCCCCTGGATATATTGGATAGATGATATTCCACGCTGATATATTGAAGAATACCTGTTAAAGCAGCCGGTGTAAAAATTAAAATTTTATCGAGAAGATAAAATACTATTACCACACTGATAGCAATGATAAAGGCAACTACCTGGTTTTCGGTCACACTACTGGCAAATAATCCAATGGATGAATAAAATGCCCCAAGCAGCATAATACCAAAATAACCGCATAATACTGCACCATAGTCGATATTGGTGCCTACTGATGCAAGAGTGATAAAATGAACCAATGTGAATCCGATGCCAACAAGAATCAGGGTCAGTCCGGAAAAATATTTCCCAAGAACGAATTCTGAATCTTTTACCGGCAACGTTGCCATTATTTCAATGGTACCTGAATTCTTTTCCCATGCAATCAATCCCATTGTTACTGCCGGGATGAAAAAAAGAAAGACCAAAGGTATGATATTAAAAAGAGACCTGAGATCTGACTGATTTATTAAAAAGAATGTTTGGGTAAAGAAATATCCGTTTATTAACGAGAATATGACCAGAAAGATGTAGGCCATAGGACTGTTAAAAAAGGATTTGAGTTCCTTAAAGTAAATTGCCGAAATATTACGCATCAGCACCTCCGTCAATTGTGAGTTTTCGGAAAATGTCTTCAAGCTGCGCTTTTTGCAGGCTCATCTCCAGTAGAATCCATCCCTTATCCGTTGCAAAATTAAAAATGGATTCCCGGGGATCAGAATTTTTGTCATACTCCATCATCACAAGATGATTTCCATTCACCGGTTCCATTTTTGTCAGTATAATTTCGGGGAATGTGTCAGCAAGTTTTTGAATGCTGTCTGAGCTTGCATTTTTGACTTCAAGTGTTAATTGTGTTTTGCCGTGAAATCCTGACATCAGCTCTTCGCTGGTGCCATTTGCAACAATTTCACCGGCATGAATGATGATGATCCTATCAACAGTGGCCTCAATTTCATGGAGGATATGGCTGGATATAATTACCATCTTTTCCTGTCCAAGAGATTTGATCAATTCCCGAATCTCAACAATTTGATTTGGGTCAAGTCCAGTTACGGGTTCATCCAAAATTAAAATTTTGGGATCATGAATAATCGCCGTTGCAATGCCTAATCTCTGTTTATATCCTTTTGACAGATCTGACACTCTTTTGTGAACGACACCATTTAAGCCGCATTGCTCGATGACTCTGGCCATTGACTGCTTAAACGCTTTTCCTTCAATATTGCGAACCCTGGCAGAAAACTCAAGTAGATCAAAAACCCGCATATCCATATATAAAGGATTGAGTTCGGGTAAATAGCCAATCTGTTTTCTAATTTCTAAGGAATGATCCTGGATGTTCAGGTCGTTCACATATACGTTTCCCGATGTTGGGGATAAAAAACTGGTGATGATTTTTAGGGTGGTGGATTTTCCAGCACCATTTTCGCCAAGGAATCCAAGAATTTCACCGTCATTAACTTCGAAATCAATCCCTCTAACTGCTTTAACGTCACCATAATTTTTTACCAGATTTTCAACTCTAATCAAATTTATATCCTTTCAAACAATTTATCGAAAACTTGTCAATTTGGTAAATATCTTCATTAAATAAGCGGTGAATTTACAATTATTATATTCATTTATTGAAGGGAAAAAGTTATGATATACCATTTCATTGCCCTTATTTCGGAAAGTGAGTCTTTGCAGTCATGCAGGCTGAATATTAATTTTTGGATATGTATAACGATGTAATTCGTGCATTCCTATTCTGGATACAACAGAAAAAATGGCTTTTGCTAATCATTGCTGTAGGTGTTGCAATGTATTGGCTTCCCTACCCCGATACAATTTCAACCAGAGGTTACCGTGCACTAATACTTGGCATCATGGTCATCTCTCTGATTATTACTGAACCGGTTCCGCTACCGGCAGTGGCTTTGCTGATTGCTGTACTAGAAGTTTCATTCCGAATTGCCCCTGCCACAGAAGTAGCAAAATCTTATATGAGCGACTCAGTGTTTTTTATTATGGGTTCTCTAATGATGGCGGTTGCAATTGTTCACCAGGGGCTGGATACCCGCCTTGCTCTCGGAATCATCAAACTTACCGGGAACAGTGTGAACAGGATTGTATTTGGTTTTGTGGCTATATCTGCAATTCTTTCGTCATTTGTTGGTGAACATACTGTAGTAGCGATGATGTTGCCGGTAGGTTTAACTCTGGTTCGACATAGTTCTGTGAGAAAACCAGTTCCAAATCTTACCGCCCTTTTGCTTTTTTCAATTGCTTATGGATCGACAATCGGTTCTGTCGGCACCCCGTCCGGCGGAGCCAGAAATGCTATAATGATAGAATACTTGCGTGGAAGCACTGACGCAGGAGTAACCTTATCCTATGTGCACTGGATCATAATGGCTTATCCCATGGTGATTTTTGGAATTATATCTACAACCATTTTATTGAAAGTTGCCTTTAAGCCTGAGTATACAAATCTGGATACGGCTATAAGAAAATTGAAAATTCAAGTAGCACATAAAGGAAAAATGACCGGCAAGGATATCCTGACCATCGGAATCTTTGTTTTTATATTCCTGTGCTGGGTACTGCTTAACGAGAGAATTGGAATGGGTATCATCGCCATAACCGGTGCCTTTTTATATATGGCTACAGGGATTGTCGAATGGGAGGATATCAGCAAAAACACAAACTGGGGGGTCATCCTGCTATTTGCCGGTGCGATCTCTTTGGGTGTACAAATGAAAAATATGGGCACAGCGGTTTGGATTGGTGAAAATATCATCAATGCAACGGGGGGGTTGATGGAGCAGTTCGAGTTAGTGCGATATATGGTTGTAATCGGCTTGACTATGATTTTATCCAATGTGATGAGTTCAAGCGGAACCGTGGCAGTATTGGGTCCAATCACGTTAAATATGGGGGGTGAACCAGTATTTATGGGGATGGCAACTGCAGTAGCTTCGGCTTTTGGTTATTTCTCAGCTGTAGCTGCACCAGCATGTATGATTATCTATTCATCAGGATTGGTAAAAATGACAGACTTTCTTAAAGCAGGATGGAGATTGGGGCTGGCGTCATTTATTACCTTACTCATTGTATACAAATGGTATTGGCCGCTTGTAATAGGCTTCACAAATTTTAAATAATGGCAGGTTTATGAGATTTTTAATCGCAGTAAAAGATACAAGTCCAGAATCTAAAAACAGGTTGAAAATTGGTGTTACAATTGCCAGCGGATTTTCTGCCGATTTATCGGTGTTATACATTGGGAAAAAATCCAGCTCAATCATTGAAGGGGACATTGCACTTACCCGATATTCACTTTCTGAATGGAATATTCATCATCCCGGTATAGAAGTTTTGATGTGGGCATTTGAATCCATCAAAGAATTTGGGTTTCTTCCGGCGGAAACGGCTGAGTTTGATCCATCCAATCTTATTGCAGAGTCGGGTCGAATTCGCATGGTGCTTCCACAATCTTCCGGAGAAAAAATTCACCTGATTCTCAGAGAAGGAGATCTCCTTAGTGAGCTTCACAAGGAAACGCAATATCGACCTTATGAATTATCTATTATTGGTGCCCCGGAAAATAATAGGATGACCCACAAATATATTCAATTTCTTGATACCAGCATATTTATTATAAAAAACTTTGACCCTTCATGGAATTACAAAATACTATTATGCGTCGATGATTCAGCTGCTACCAAGAGGGCTATCATGTTCGGGGCAATAATTTCCCGGCAATTTAATGCACATATACATGCCATTACCGTCAGCAAAAATAAAACGTTCGGTAAAGGGTATAAAAATGCTTCCAGGTGGGTGGAAAAATATCTGCGAATGTTGAAACTGTCTTTTAACGTATCCATGATCACCGGTAATCCTACTGATGTGTTTTTACGGGAGGCAGGAGACAATCATATTATTGTAATGGGAAAAGCTTCAGGAAATGAATTTATCAAGTTTTTGAAGGGAAGCAAACCCATCCATACAGCCCAAAAAGCAAATAGTCCGATCTTGTTGGTAAAATCCTAAACTACATTTTTTACTGCTATTAACTCAAATGAAAGTGGATTGCCCGCTTTCACTGTGAACCAAAGTTATTATTGTGATAAGTAGATTATTCGAGAACGAGGATAATTATGCTTATAAAATTTATTTTTATCACTTGTTTTGATGAAAATGTATCCATGATTCTGATATTTCTTTTAGGATATCATCAGGGAATTTCTGCTGATATTTCTCAAACACTTCTCTTTCTTCAAACCTGACATGGGATTCCAGTATTTCACCAAAAGTCCGAATCATATCCATATCAGGATTTGAGAGATTTACTAATGTTCTCAAATACTCATGCTCCTCTTTGATGCGGGACACTTCATTATTAAGGTCGAGGGTCTCCAGCATGGGAATCAGGTATGCTTCCTCGAGATGAAAATGTTGATTAATTTTGTCTGAGAACTCTTTCCTAACATAATCCCAAAGTGCATCCTTTGAAATTGGCTTTTCTTTTATTTTCCCTCTTTTACATCGGCGCGCCAATACTAAGGCTCCTTGATGATCATCTGACAAATCTCTGATTCCTGTAACTCTTTTCATAATTATCTTAATTTATTATAATTCATTTGTGAGACAGTGAACGGCCCCACCGCTTAAACGGTATTGAGTTAATGGGATTGTTATATGCATAATATCCAGAGATTTCAGCAATTCATCTACTTTTTTGGTATGAAATCGCGTCGGTCCAATAAGATAGCCGGGCATTGGCAGACAATTGACGGCAAACTCACCTAATTCACTTTGGGTGCCAATGCCGTCAACAACGGATACATCCAGTAATATTATATTTTTTTTATCCGCTAAATTTTTCAATCTCTTTACTGAGTCGGGTGTTAATAACTCCAGACAGCCAATCATGGCGACCAGCTTTTTTTTCTTATCAAGAACAGGGGTAAAGACTGTATCCAGATGGAAGGCATCGGTCTCGATGATCACTAATTCACCGACATTCAGTAATTCAGCTGTTTTCTCAGTGCCGGAGATATTGTTTCTGGATATCCCGCCAAATAATAAATTATCTCCGGGACAGAAATAAAATTCTCCACCTTCTGAATAACTTGAAGATTTATCTGGTAATCTGTATGTTTTCAAACCCAGGGCTGATAAATAAACCTGCATGATATCCGCTTCGATCTGCCTGTCTTTTTCTCTAAATTTAGAGATGACTACCTCGCCTCTCTGATTGCTGATAAACAAATCACGGACAAAAACAAAATCATGTTTTCTCAAATCAAAATTATGCTGATCCAAAATATATGGGAAATCTACCTCCACCGTTTCAAATGGAAGTTTTTTGAAAAGTTGACTCAGCATATATGATTCGATCTCTACCAGTTTCTGGTTAGGAGCTTGACCTTTCCTCATGGCAGGATTATTCACATACATGGGGGTTCCATGTCCCCACCATGGGTTATCAGGCAATTTTGAAATTAGGATTTTCAATTGTACTCTCTTCTTTCGACCTTAAAGATTATTATTAATTTCAGCTAAAACGAATTCAAATTTAAACATCAACTGAAATAAGGTATCCGTTATGCCGGCGAATATTTAGCACTGAACCATCATCAAAGATTAAGTACTGACCCTTGATCCCCCATAACACGCCATAAATTTCCCGATGTTTATCAAAGTTCAGGCTTTTTATCTTTTCAGGATATTCATTCACAGGAAAATTCATATCAGTCACCTCATCATCTTTTGAAATATATGATTTTAAATTGTCAGGGACAAATTCGACTAATCTCTGTTTTTCTGTAATTAGATTGATATCGCGAGGATATTCATTTTTCAACATTCTCTGCCAAATCGTTCGATCTGATACTTGTTTTTTCAGCGCGACCTCTATTAATCCAGCCTCATATCGATTTGATGTCTGCGCCAATATTATGGCTTTACTTGCACCCTGATCTATCCAACGGGCTGGAATCTGTCCAGATCTTGTGACGCCAACTTTTAGACCGGATGTTAGAGAAAGATAAACATAATGATCAATAAGGCAATGATATTTAGCCCAGTCCATATCCCTTGAAATACCATTGTGTGCTTCGCATAATTCCGGTCGCAGAATACATTCAGATGTTTCGGGAGCGCTGATCATGCAGGGGTAACAGTAACCCTGGGCAAAGGATTTATTTGTTTTCCGGCCGCATCCTATACAATAGATTTCACCATCCCATGACATACTGATATATTTGCCAATGAGGTCATTCATCAAGATTTCATCCTCGCCAATTGGCAGTCTGTAAACTACTTGAGAATGGTTTTTTGATTCCATTTTTATGATTGTACCGGTGTATTTCATACCCTGAAATTACGGGAAATCGTGATAAGATTCCATACTTAGATAGAATAAAAAATAATTGTCATAATAAAAATTAGCGTTTGGATGCATCGAATTCATTAGCAGTAAATTCGCCCCCAATATGAACACAAAATCAAATAATTTAATCATTGTCGAGTCTCCTTCCAAGGCTCGCACTCTTAAAAAATTCCTGGGAGACCAATATATTGTTGAAGCATCTGTGGGACATGTGAGAGATCTTCCATCTAATGAGCTTGGCATTGATGTAGATAATGGGTTTACACCAAAGTACATCGTTTCAACCGATAAGAAGAAAGTTGTTTCGGCAATGAAAAAGGCTCTTGTTGGTGCCGAATCTATCTATCTCGCCACTGACCCTGATCGTGAAGGTGAAGCCATTGCCTGGCATCTTATCCAAATTCTAAAACCAAAAATCCCGGTAAAGCGATTGGTTTTTCATGAAATAACCAAATCAGCAATAAATGAAGCTTTTGACCATACCAGAGAAATTGATTCCAACCTGGTTAGCGCTCAGGAGACCCGAAGAATTTTAGACAGATTGTTTGGTTTCCAGGTATCGGAAAAGTTATGGTACAATATAAAAACACGCTTATCTGCTGGTAGAGTGCAAAGCCCGGCAATAAAAATTATTGTTGATCGTGAAAAATTACGAAGTGCTTTCATCAAAAATGAATATTGGCGCATCACTGGTAATTTCAATGGTAATAGTGAAGATTTCAGTACAATCTTAATAGAGATTGATGACAAGAAAATCGCCCGGGGAAAAGATTTTAATAAAACCACCGGTAAACTCACCGGCTCTAATAAGGAAATCCTGACTAAAGAGTCGGCTGAAAAATATATCGGTGAATGGAAAACTCACGATTGGACAGTAAAATCAATCGTACACAAACCTGTGGTTTCCAATCCATCACCTCCATTTATCACCTCCACCCTACAGCAGGAAGGGGTGAGAAAACTTCGCCTTAGTTCCAGACAGGTAATGTCCACTGCTCAACGTCTCTATGAAGGTGGATTTATCACGTATATGCGAACCGATTCTGTAAACCTTTCCAGCGAGGCTATCGATGCAGCCAGAACTGCTATTGGTAATCATTACGGAAATGAATATCTTCCGGAAAAACCTCGTTACTATAAGAATAAGGTGAAAAACGCTCAGGAAGCTCATGAAGCAATTCGTCCTGCAGGATCAAATTTCAGATCCCCTGATGAACTTAGCAGTCAACTAAATGACCTGGAATTAAAATTATATTCAATGATTTGGAAACGAACCATTGCCAGTCAAATGGCTTCTGCCAAACTGCTGCAAACCACAGCCCATATCTGGGATAATCATGCCGTATTTGAAGCCAAAGGTAAAACAATTCGGTTTTATGGATATCTGAAAGCCTATGTCACCGGTTCAGATGACCGGAATGCGGCGCGGGATGATCAGGAATCTATTTTACCCGATATGACACAGAATCAATCGATCCTCTGCAATGATCTTATCCCTTCAGGACATTTCACCAAACCTGCACCTCGATATACTGAAGCTTCATTGGTTAAAGAAATGGAATCCAGGGGCATCGGGCGACCCTCCACTTATGCATCTATAATGGAACTCATTCAAAAACGGGGGTATGCCAACAAGGTTAAAGGGGCATTGATTCCTACATTCACCGCTTATGCTGTTGTTCAGTTCCTTGAACGATATTTTACTGATTTGGTTGATTTGGAATTTACTGCCCGGCTTGAAGATCAACTGGATAAAATATCTCGATCCGAAATGGATGCCAGTGAATTTCTAAGTCAGTATTATTTTGGCGGTGACGGTCACCCCGGATTAAAAGCAGAACTGGAGCTTGATTTTGACAAAGATGTATCAAGGCAAATTTTATCCTTGAAAGATCCGGATGGAAATGAAATTTTACTGAAAATCGGTAGATATGGATTATATCTTCAAAGTAATGGCGAAAATCTTACTCTTGAAGATGATTTTGTTCCCGGCGATCTGACGCCTCAGTCTATTTCAGAAATGTTCAAGAAAAAAAATACTGCACCAGAAATTTTAGGCTCTTTCCCGGAAAATGGTGAAGATATTCACTTAATCAACGGGCGATATGGATATTATCTAAAAGCTGGTGATAAAATGAAATCTCTCCTGCCCGGTATGACAGAAGATATGGTGACGCTTGAGGATGCAATTCAAATTTTATCACTGCCAAAAAGCCTGGGAAAGTGGAAAGATAATGAAGTAAAGGCTGATTTAGGTAGATACGGACCTTATATACGATGTGGAAAAGAAACACGAAAAGTTGCTCCTCCTGACAATATTATTGAAATCACACTGGAGCGTGCCGGCGAGTTATTAGATGCACCGGCAAAAAGGGCTGGCACGCAGGTTTTAAAAGTACTTGGCACTGATCCTGCAACAAAAACAAATATTGAATTAAAAGATGGACGATATGGTGCTTATGTGACTGATGGGAAAATTAATGCGACAATTCCCAAGTCATTATCTGTTGATGATGTTACCCTTGAACAGGCTATCGAAATGATCAAAGTAAAAAAAGCAAAAGGGCCTGCAAAACACCGGTTCAAAAAGAAAAAGAAATCTTAATTCGATTACTAATAAATTTATCAAAATTTTAGACAGGATAATCTCAAAATGGCAAACATTAAAGCAGATGGAACCATATTAGAAACACTCACCTCTTTATCCAAACAAAGAGGATTTATATTTCAGAGCAGTGAAATATATGGCGGACTTGGAAGTACCTGGGATTACGGCCCCCTGGGTGTTGAGTTGAAGAGAAATATAAAAAATCGCTGGTGGCAGAACATGGTTACCTCAAGAGAGAATGTAGTGGGAATGGATGCCGCCATTCTTATGCATCCCAAAACCTGGGAAGCTAGCGGACATATTGAAAATTTTAACGATCCTCTTGTGGATAACAAAGAGACAAAAAAGCGCTATCGTCTGGATCATCTATTAGAAGACCAATCTGCTGATGTCATCAACACATTGCTTGACACCCTCTTTGGAGATAATATTCCATCGTTTTCAGATGACGAGGAAACGTTTCAGGGTATAGTTGCAAAACTTGATCAAGAGGGAGTTCCCAGCGGACAGATCTTAGTCGATTCAGCTGTAATCGATCCGCATAATAAAAAAGTGGGAGAATGGACAGACTTGAGGCAGTTTAATCTCATGTTTAAAACTCATGTTGGACCCGTTGCCGATACCAGTTCTGCGGTATATCTTCGACCAGAAACTGCCCAGGGGATTTTTGTTAATTTTGCCAACGTCCAGTCAACCTCGCGACAGAAATTACCATTTGGTATCGCCCAGCTTGGTAAAGCCTTTCGAAATGAAATCACTACGGGGAATTTTATTTTCAGGACCCGGGAATTTGAGCAGATGGAGATGGAGTTTTTCTGTGCTCCGGAAGCTACATCCAAATGGCTGGAATACTGGTCAGCTGAAAGATTAGCATGGTTTAAATCACTTGGTGTATCTGAAGATAAATTACGTCTCAGACCACATGGCCCTGACGAACTTGCCCATTATTCATCGGCCTGTTATGATGTGGAATATAAATTTGATTTTGGATGGTCCGAATTGGAAGGGATTGCCGATAGAGGGACCTTTGATCTTGGTAAACATCAGGAATTCAGCGGTAAACGACTTACTTATTTTGACCAGCCAAATAATCAGCATATTCTTCCGGCGGTAGTAGAAACATCAGCAGGTGTGGACAGGGCCGTTCTTACCGTTTTAGCAGATGCGTTCTCTGAAGAAGAAGTCAATGGAGAAAAAAGAACCATTTTACGTTTTTCGCCTAAGTTGGCACCCATCACTGTCGCTGTTTTTCCACTGTTTAATAAACTTGGACAGCCTGAAATGGCTAAAAAAATTGTCGATGATCTTCGCGGTGATTATTCAGCGTTTTTTGACTCAGGTGGTTCTATTGGCAGAAGATATCGTCGACAGGATGAAGCAGGAACGCCATTTGGTATTACAGTTGATCATCAGACCATGGAAGATAATACGGTCACGTTACGGGACCGCGATACGATGCAACAGGTGAGAATCTCTGTGGACCAGGTGAAGAAAGCCGTCAGCGATCGTATTTCAGGATAATCACCAATACCCTTAATCAATAATTAAATTCACTTTTACCGATAAATTCCCTAAGGATAGATATACCAGGGACTATTTCTTCTTCCAGGGGAATAAAGAACGATAGCAAAGTCTTTAAACGGTGGATTTGATCATCAAACCGATTCCCTTCTTCAATCAATTCTAACAGCGGTTTAACATCACCGGCCAAAACTGGTAATTCATATATAAGTGCAGAATTAAAAAAGAAATCGGCATTATCCTGATATGGGAAAATGTTTCGCTCTTCCCCAAGCCTAACAGAATGCCATCTTGAAATTGTTTCTGTTGGTGAATAATTCCTGAATTTATAATCTCGGACCATTCTTCTCAATAAGCGATTATCTGAGGTGGAAAACCGATGATCCGCATCAATATTCAATTGGGTAATCGCACTCACATATATTTTCGATACATTCCCGTCAGCAATATTATTTGTCAACAGTGGATTCAATCCATGTATACCCTCGAGTATAATAAAATCATTTTCTTTTAGCATTATTTCATCATTGGTTACACTTCCCCGGCCAGTCGTGAAATTATACTTTCTTCGATTAATAGCTTCACCATTTAACAGGCGCTGCAGATCGTCACATAACAATTCATTATTTAGAATTTCGAATGCTTCAAAATCCTGTTCACCGTTCTCATCTACGGGAATATCATCCCTATCACAAAAATAATCATCCATGGACATCTGTTTGGTGGTAAAGCCGTTAACTCTAAGCTGAATGCTCAGCCTTTTTGCAAATGAAGTTTTTCCGCTTGAAGAAGGACCGGCGATGGAAATCACCCGCGAAGTCGGGAATCGATTGCTAAGTTCGTCGGCAATATTACCAATTTTTTTTTCATGTAATCCTTCCGCAACCCACATTAATTCTCGAATTGAATTATTTCTAACAGCCTCATTAAGATCACGAATACTTTCTATATTGAGAACATTCCCCCATTTTTCATATTCATCTATGATTTCAAATAAATGAGGATGATCATGAAAGTCAGGAATGCTGCCATGGTTTAATACCGAGGGAAAACGGATTAGCATGCCATGGTCGTAACTCATAAGCCTAAAATTAATTAGCTTTTTTTTATCTAAGCACATGGGTTCAAATCGATAATCGCTAAATCTTCCAAACCGAATAACCGGGATCTTCTCCACATCCCACTGGGTGATGATCTCTGTTTTATTTCTAAGCCCTATTTTTTTATAATCATTGAGCAGGGTAGGTTTGTCTACTTCATCTTCGATTAGAGGTGTATCATTTTCCAGCCAGGATTTTACTTTTTGCTCTAGAACGTCAGCTTCACCCTGGGTGATAGGCTCCCAATTATCGCGATGACAAAAATAGCCGTCAGCAAACGAATGTTCGACAACTAATTTTTTTCCCTGGTAAATAGTTCGATATGCTGCAGATAATAAAAAGGTCAGTGCTGCCTGCCTTGATGATAATTCAAATATATTCACTTCAATCCTGTTTTTCGTAATTTTGTCAATAGGAAATACAATAATTTTCAGATACTTATAAGTGATAATTTAGAAAGAAGTCGATATGAATGAGATGAGAAAATATAACCCTGAAAGCGATAGTGAACATGTAAAGCGTATCTGGTTGGAATGCGGCTGGTTGGAACCTGACAAGGAATCCACCATGGATTTATTCTTAAAAGGTCAGGATGTCTGGGTAACAGATATCAATAACGAAGCTGAATGTCTGGTCATTTCTTCGCCTGGCAGTATGCAGTATCTTGATGAATCCTTATCTATGGCATGCATTACGGGAGTGACAACCAGTCGAATAGCTCGGAAGCAGGGTTTGGCGGGGAATATGACTGCAAACGTAATCGCCAATGCAGCTGATGATGGAGCAGCGGTCTGTACTCTTGGAATGTTTGAGCAGGGATATTATAATCAAATGGGGTTTGGTACAGGTGGTTATGAACATTTCATTTCGTTCGATCCAACACAATTAAAAATCAATCGTAAAACGGGAATCCCACGGCGGTTGTCTTCAAAAGATGCATCACTTATCCACGAATCGAGATTGAATAGAAAATTGAATCATGGTTATTGCAACCTGTTTCCTGAAAATATTACTGATGCTGAGATGCAATGGGGTGATAATACCTTTGGTCTTGGGTTTATCGATGAAAAAACTGGAAAATTGATCCATCATTTCTGTTGTACTGCAAAAAATGTCGAATCCGGACCTTATAACATCTGGTGGATGGTTTATCACAATGATGAAGAGTTTTTAGATTTATTGGCATTGATCAAGTCTTTAGGAGATCAGGTGAGATTGGTACGCTTAAAAGAACCGAGGGGTTTACAGTTTCAGGATTTGTTGAATACACCATTTTCCTATCGGATGATTACTGAGAAATCACCTTTCGAACATCGGAATAAAGCCGTAGCATATTGGCAAATCAGAATTTGTGATTTGGAAAAGTGTATCTCTGCTTTTTCAAGTGAATACGGACAATTACAATTTAATCTAAAGCTCTATGATCCTATTCAAAAATATATCGGGGATAATCAGGGATGGAATGGACTCACAGGAGATTATATTATTTCGTTGGGTAAAAGTTCGAATTGCAAAATGGGTGTTGATAATACCTTGCCATGCCTTGAAACAAATGTGAATGCCTTTTCCAGGTTGTGGTTGGGGACTGTACCTGCATCCGGGCTTCGGTTGACAGAGAAATTCAAATGTGATGATACTTTACTAAAATCTCTCGATTCAATATTCTGTTTACCCGAACCAACACCAGATTGGGATTTTTAAATTCAGACACTATAATTTGACTAAATGATCTTTGATATGCCCATGTGATTAGTAATCCCGGTACACAGCATAATTATTTGATACCAACCAATCACTTATATTGATTTTGCTGTCATTATGTTGAATCCAGATTTCGCCAATATACCGACCATACTTCCCCTTTTTGTCTTTTATGGTCTGCAGCAGTATGTCTTTCCCGTAAATTAACTCACGCAGAGCATCTCTCGAAGCTAATCCCTTTTTTCTTTCATCACCGCGGATTTCAGGAGCATTTATGCGGGATAGTCTGATTTTTTCTCCTTTCACCCATGTTCCCAATCCTAAATCGATATCCACTGTACATGTATCACCATCATATACTTTTATCATGATGCCTTGTAATGGTAGAGCTGTTTATTCACTGTTTTGCTTCCTATCATATACCTGGATGGCATGTTTCTTAACTAGAACATCGATTGGCGTGGAGCCAAGTAGTTCACCATCAATATTCAGCGTCTCGTTATGTTTGGGTAACAGTGAAAATTTATCTGTTTGGTAGTATTCAACTGCTGGATCGTGAATGTGGGAGCCATCAAACAATTTTGGCAATGTGGCAAGTAGTTTGGCTCGGGTGACATTATATCGGATAACCACAAGATCCACCTTACCATCATCAAGAATGGCTTTGGGGGCCATTTTCATTCCTTTCCCGGTATGGCAGGTATTGCAGGCAATTATAAACGAGAAATCATCAATGATTTTTTTATCGCCTATAACAAGCTGGGCCGGTCGAGGCTTTAGGGTTAATACTTCTAGAACGGCTGTAAAGGTATATCGGCGCTCTCCCATCCAGCGATATCTCTCTGCATGTTTCCCAACATCGGTTACTAATCCCCAACCGACAATATTGAAGGCATACCTGGTAATTTTATTAACTGAAATCTCCATAACATCTATAGGCCTGATATATCCCTCAGTGATTGCTTTTGCAGCTTCGATTGGATCGAGCATATCCAGGTCGTGCATGAATGAATTTCCGGTGCCACCAGGGATTAATCCAATTGGAATCTGCTTTTTGTCATGTCTTGTGAGCATTCCATTTATCAGTTCATGCATTGAACCATCACCGCCAATGACAATGATACCGCTGTATCCATCAAAATCAAGCTGATGTGCTAATTCTTTAATATGTCCGGCAAAGGTGCTGTCGATGATATCCAATTCAAAACCGGCTTTTTCAAAAATCGGTTTGACTCGTTGCAAAATCCGTAACCCTTTTTTTACTCCGCCATATGGATTAACCAGCAAATAATATTTCATTGAATTCCCCGTTTTTAAGAATCTAAATCTATCCCTATCCCCCATTTTTAACAACTACCCAGATACTCAATATGACTTAAAAGAAAACTGGGGGAGTTAAACTTTTCAAAAAACACATTTCTGAAATGGGACTAAAAAGAAGAGAATATAGTAAGATTCTATATCAATAATTATTCATGTTATAACAAAATGATATAATTTTCAGAGATCCAATATGGACTCAATTAACATTGTCAATATTTTTTAATATTTCTATAAACCTATGTAAATAATATGGTTAATATTATTATAATGTTATTTTTTATTCCCTAAAGTCCAATAAATATCGAAACGGCATGCGATTTGTAATTATTCGGACAGATTTGAAATTGAAAATAAAAGGAGAAAGACATGTTTAAAAAAATAATTATAATCGCCATCGCTACTTTTGGTTTTGTGTTTATGGTTTCAGGAAGTCAACCCGATGTGACAGAATGCAAACTTGATAACTCACAGGAATGCTGGCAGTATGATAATGATAAAGGATGGATCTACCACGCTCCTGTAATTGAGATTTCAGCAGACAACGAAAATGATAACTGGACGTATGATGATGACAAAGGCTGGATATACAACTCACCTGAAATTGAAATAACTCCTGATGATGATGATACATGGTCTTATGATGATGACAAAGGCTGGGTATTTCACGCGGAGGCAATCACCGTTCTGGGATAATCCCTTAACTCTAATAATTACTTTCTCCTTACGAAGGGCCTGAATTAATTCAGGTCCTTTTTTTATTCTCTATTTCTTTGTTTTAACAGATCAGAAATATAAAAGGCCAGTTCAAGGCTTTGTTCATTATTTAATCGGGGATCACAAGCTGTTTCATATTTATTTTCCAATTGATCGACATTAATCTCCTGGGCTCCACCGACGCATTCTGTCACATTATCACCAGTCAGCTCAAAATGAACACCACCTGGGATGGTGCTTTCTGTATCATGAATAGAAAAGAATGAATCCAACTCTTTAAGAATGGCATCAAAAGCCCGCGTTTTTCTCCCTGAGGTCGTTGTAAATGTGTTGCCATGCATTGGGTCACAAATCCATCCGACACGATGTCCGTTTTCTTTCACAGACTGGATTAATTTTGGTAAGAATTTATCTATTTTTTCTGCACCCATGCGAGTGATGAGAGAAATCCGTCCCCAAATGTTTTCAGGATTTAATTTATCGAGGATCACCATCAAATCATCAATTTTTGTGGTAGGGCCGAGTTTTATTCCAATAGGATTGTGGATTCCACCTAAAAACTCAATATGGGCACCATTCACATCCCGGGTTCTATCACCAACCCAGAGCATATGGGCTGAGCAATCATACCAGTTATTTGAGATGGAATCCTGCCTGGTTAAAGCTTCTTCATATCCAAGTAATAATGCTTCATGTGATGTAAAAAAATCTGTTCTCCTCAATAGTTTTGTATTATCCAAGTTGATCCCGCAAGCCTGCATAAATTTCATGGCGCTGTCAATTGCCATGGCGATAGATTCGTATTTTTTTCCCTGTGGTGACCTTTTGATGAATTCCTGATTCCATAGATGCACTTTATGCAGATCAGCAAATCCTCCCTGAGTAAAGGCCCTGAGCAGATTCAAAGTTGCTGCAGACTGATGATATGCCCGCAACATGCGTTTTGGGTTTGGTATTCTCGATGATTCATCTGTGCTAAGTCTGTTTACCGCATCCCCACGGTATGAATAAATCTCTTTACCATTAATATATTCTGTTTCTTTACTTCGCGGTTTCGCAAATTGACCGGCTATTCTGCCAACTTTGACCACAGATAATCCTGCCCCATATGTGAGAATTGCCGCCATTTGTAAAATGATTTTGAGCTTATCACGAATTTGATTCGCTGTAAAATCAGCAAAGGTCTCAGCGCAGTCCCCCCCTTGCAAAAGGAAACTTTTTCCCTGAGCCACTTCAGATAATTGCTCTGTAAGAGATCTTACTTCTCCAGCAAATACTAATGGTGGAAATGTGGATAATTCTTTATTTACAATTTCTAATTTATCAATATCCGGCCACTCTGGTTGTTGTAATGCCGTACATCTCTTCCAGGAATCCGGGGACCAGCTTTTATCTTCCAATTATTTCTTTCCTTTTATTTTGATAAGCTAACATTTATTGTTTAAGTATTTTGTCAATAAGATCTTTATCGTCAGGCAGGATGCCAGCCGGGACCAATCTTTTTACCAGAATACGTAATTTTGGATCCTTCGCAAATACATCGGCAAAAATGGGTAATGCTGTATCCAGTTTACCGCTGCCGGCAAGTGTAACGGCTGTCCAAAAAGGTAATTCAGGATTTTCCGGGTAATAATTTGCCGCTTTAGAATATTCATCCAGCGCTTCTTTGGTCATTCCTTCTTCCAGATATAAATCACCATTATTAGCGTGTATATAGGCTCGATTGATACGAATTAGCCGCTTTAATTCTTTCAATGGTTCTGGATGATCTTCAATTCGTAAATCAAATAGTTTGTTATCCCAGGGATTTTCTTCAGGTGTTCCCTTTACTACCAGCAATGCAGCAGACTGTCTGCCACGCAGGTCTCCGCCTTCTGCCTGAGCTGCCTCCAGGGCGGCCATCATACGGTCGGCAAGATCGCCGGAGGATGTTTCAAATGCTTTGGCCATGGCTCCCCAGACTGTTGGGTTTTCCATTATATTTGCCTGTACAGCAAAATTCTTTCCCTGGTAATGACCTGCTTCGGCAATGCAATTTTTTCCAGTATGGATGGCAACTGAACCATTCACATCCACCATAGCCACCTGTCTCACATCCCTGCCCTCATCCTGAGAAACAAGAAAATCTAATGTTTCTTTTGCAGAATGACCTTTGCTCATTAGTTCTAAACCTTCAGGACCATATTCCACCCGGACAAATGATTGGGTTGCCACCGCTCCGACACCAGATTTGGCCCAGGGCACCAGAGCGCCAACGGAAAACCAGTGACTTTGTACTGCCACGCCTAATTCGCCAGTTGTTTCATCATATGCCACTATTGAATATGTAGATATAGGCCGGTGATCCTGCGCAATTGAAAACACAAGTAGGATTAATGCAATCAATATACATTGAATTGAAAATTTCATCTTGACTCCTAAAATGGTGATTAAACCGTATTTTGACTAAAGAAATTAAGCAGAATATATTTTATTGGAGAATCATATATGATGGAATATTAAATAATCTTCACATAGGAATTACAAATAAAAGGACAACCAGGTTTTGTTAGTGAGAATATTTATAAATTCAGCATGGGAAGGAAACAAGGAAATTGTGATTTTGAAGGGAATGCCACTTGAAACCAAAGATTATTTTAATATCTCTAATATCAATTCTCGGGCTGTTCTTTGGCTGTAATTCAGGTATTACTAATAGTGAAATTGAAAAGGATCTTGAAGAGACTGAGACCAATGAAATTCCAGTTGAAAATGAGAACGAAACAGAAGAGATTGATCTCACGAATCGTGTTTATATAATATCCAATGGACAAAACTCGTCTAATCAAGCAGAGTTCTCATTAGGTAACACAACATCCGATTCTGTCAGCTACAGTGGATATTCTCAGAATGTGTTGCTCTATAATACCGAAATGATATCAGACGATGAATGGGTAATACTATTTAATAATTGGTGTGCTACAGGTGTTGACACCTTTTATCTTGATCCTGATCAACATACAGCTTCATAGTTCAAAATCCACCTTTTTCATGCATGTGGCGAATACAATTAATGATAACCAACATGACTCAAGACTCTACCTATTTTCTTTACAGCGATAGAGTGGAATACTCTCATGAAGGGAATGAGTAAGGTTCTCAGTTGATGAGTTTTAGTAAGTGAAATATGAAATTTAACACATATATTTTATTAATAATCCCTCTATTTTCATTGATATACTGCCAAACTGAAAATACCAGTATCAGTTATGGATCCCCTCTTTCCGGTCATATGGATAACGGTGTAAAGCTTCCATATAAAGGAGAAAATTTTGTTCCTTATTCAACATTGGGCTTCTTACTGGGACGGACTTATGTTAATTCTAGGGTGAGAGATATAATTGTTGAAACATACAAAATACAGCAAACAAAAAGCCCAGATGTAATCTTTATGTATGGTGAAACAGGGTTTGAAAATGGTGGCCCGTTCAAACCACATAAAACTCATATGAACGGTACATCGGTAGATTTCATGGTTCCAATTATTAATAAAGATGAGGAATCTATTCCATTGCCCACATCCGTTTTTAATAAATTCGGATATTCAATTGAATTCACTTTGGATGGCAAATTTAAGAACTATGAGATTGATTTCGAATCTATGGCATCGCATTTAAAATCCCTTCATCAGATTTCCGTATCTATGGGTTATGGTATTCAACTGGTTATTTTCGATCCAAAAATGAGACATCACCTTATCAACACTGTCGATGGCGAGTATTTAAAAAACAATTTGAAGTTTAATACAAAAAGAGTGTGGGTTCGACATGATGAGCATTATCATGTTAATTTTGATATTCCAACTGAGTGATTAAGATGCGGTTTAATTTGACAAGTGTTATGTCGCACCTGCATCTAGTATTTATAAGAGAATAAAAATTTAAATATTAAATAAAAAGTTTTTATTGCGTAATTTAAACGATGCAAAAAAATTTATTATACATCGTGTTACTTATGGGTGTCATTGTTTCACAAGATTCATTTCCTGAATCACTGTTAGTAGATATCCCCGGAGGGGAATTTAGTATGGGTGAATTAGAAGCTGAATACCTAGGACCCCCGGGGAGTTATGATGCCTTTGTTCATATAATCACATTAAATTCTTTTCAAATGAGTGAAACTGAAATATCCAATGAACAATATGCTCAATTCTTAAATTCTGCTTTTTTAGACAACTTAATTGAAGTTCATATTGAAACAGGGTCCGGTCCAGATAATGGCAATCTCCTAGTCTATGGCACAGAGATAGCCGCTGAAGATTTTAGCAGTGAGGTACTTTATAATTTGAGTGGAACCAGAGTCATGAAAGACCACGATAATGATGATGGTGATAATGATTCATTTACCGGTGTGATTGAACCGGAGAATCCATTAAATATCGCTTATATCGGATTTGATGAATCGAATGAATCAAATGAATGGTTTTATGTGAAAGACCCAGCCAACCTTGAGGATTTTGACTGGATGGAGTTGACAAACTACTACAATTATACCGATGTTTCACATGAACCTGATGAAAGCATTTTGTTGAACGATTATGATAGTTGGAGTGAACTTGCTGATTATCCAAACAACCTTCCAACAGTGCTTGAAGTTAGTAATTGGCCTGCCACCTTTATCAGATGGTATGGGGCAAAAGCATTTGTACTATTTTATAATATAGATTTACCCTCTGAAGCACAATGGGAATATGCAGCACGGGGTGGGTCAGAATTTAATTACTCCACTTCAGATGGTAATATCAATCATGATGGTTCCAGTGCCAACTGGAATTATTTGGAAGCTGAACCTTCTTTAGGCCATGTATTGGATATCTATCTAAATGAGCCAAATCCTTTTGGATTATATAATATGGCCGGCAATGTATGGGAGTGGGTTGAAGACTGGTATGATCAAGATTTTTATACCATAAGCGACGGGGAAACGGATCCACTCAATATAATCGATACCGGGAAAAAAGTCCGACGTGGTGGCTCCTGGAATTATCACCTAAGTACGCTTAAATCTGCAGCGAGAGCAAATGACGAAAAATTCAAAGGAAATGATCACTTTGGTTTTCGTGTTGTAAAAAATGAACCACTTATTCAAATTGGTGATGTTAATCAAGATGATTTAATAGATGTTTTGGATTTGGTCGTCACGGTTGATTTAATCCTTAATAATCAATATGATGAAATAGCCGATGTAAATAATGATGATTCACTCGATGTTCTTGATATTGTGGAATTGGTTGAGATAATCATGTATTAATATTAATTTTGTGGAAATCTTAGCGATATTTCCAATGAAATAATTATAAAAACGAATCGTTATTAAATCTAATTTTATGTTTTTGCACATTTGATATTTCTCACCAACGAAACCGCATATAACGGAATATTCAAAAAATGTCATTGGATATAATGTCATAAAATTAACTTTCCCGACGGGGAAACTGCGATGTTGCCCGATTGCAACCCCAAAAAGAGATCCTGCTGCAACGATATGAAATTCAGGTGCATTCTCGTAAAAGTATTTTAGACTGGTGATCACTTCAGGAACAAATTGTACTTCATCAAAAAACAGTAAGGTATTTTCAGCAGATATCTTTTTGCCAATATACAAACTGATATTATTCAAAATCACATTGGGGGCCAAATCTCTTTTGAATAAATCATGTAAATTTTTATCCTGCTCAAAATTCAGATAAATGTAATTTGAATATTCTGAATTACCAAATTGATCTACCAGAAATGTTTTCCCCACTTGCCGGGCCCCCTGCAACAATAAGGGCTTACGCTTGTCATCATTTTTCCATTTAGTCAGCTCTTGATAAGCATTTCTTTTCACTGTGGATCTCCAATAATGTGTCATTGTCCATCTTGATTATGAAATTCTCACAAGGGTTAACTGCCTTTGCTAATATATGCGCCAGGACCCTCTTGAGGTTTTTCGTTTTTGATTCTCAGAGGACGAAAATCATTATTGGCATTAACCAACCTCTACCATATTTATCGATAGAAACACCGGATATAGTCAGAAAATTTAGTAACACTATCGCTAATTCGATATCAGATAGCCAATGGTCGCTTCACAAGCCCCACTTGTCCAACATCGCTGGACACCTTCCCTTGACAGGGAAGAAATACCCTACAAGAGATTGATTAATATTGATCGATCCATGGGGTTTTGATCATCAACTACTCATTAATCTGATATGAAAGAAAACCTAAGGGCGGCAGGCGGTAGTGATTCTAAATGGATGGATGCCTCAATAATATTTGCTTCACAAACTACTCAACAAGTGAAGGAGACCATTCTTCAGCTATCCTGCTAAAGTCATGCTTTGCATTCACCTTGCATAACATTATAATTTTATCCTGCATTTTTTTCGGATTTACACCAACTTAGATCAATTCTAGAGGATTAAATATTTCCAGATTTAAAACATTGTGGCATTTTATGGCTGGCAATCGATTATTGTATATCGGTGCAATCACGGCTATTGCATTTGAGACTTTGTTCACATTTGCCTCGCCTCTGGTCATCCGTGAAACCATCGATTCAATCATTGGTGATAAACTCTTTTCAGACTGGTCTATACTTCAATCTTTATCTCAACTTATTGGTGCACCAACTATAACTCAACAGACAATTTGGGCCTGTGCATTGATCCTGGTAATACTGTCATTATTCCGAGGGATTTTTACTTATCTGAATGGTCGATGGTCCGCCAAAGCATCTGAATCTATTGCAAGGAACATGAGGGATGAATTGTATCTGCATCTACAATCCGTACCAGTAAAATTCTACTCAGAATGGAAAATTGGTGACCTTATTCAAAGATGCACATCCGATGTTGAAACTGTGAGGAAATTCCTCTCTATCCAGGTTGTACAAGTAGGCAAATCATTACTAATGCTGGCAATCATTATTCCCATACTTGTTTCTCTAAATGCAAAGATGGCGCTGGTCTCTATGGTAACGATTCCCTTAATTCTGACATTTGCTGTTTTATTTTTTCTAAAAATAAAATCCGTTTTTCAAATAGCTGATGAGTCAGAGGGATTTATGTCGGCAGTATTACAGGAAAACCTCACCGGTATTCGAGTTGTGAGAGCTTTTGCCCGCCAAGATTTTGAAATGGATAAATTCGATGAAAGGAATACTGCTTATCGTGATAATGTCTACCGGCTTATCAAAATACTGGGTACTTACTGGGGATTATCTGATCTTCTCATCTACAGTCAAACCGGACTTGTATTGGTGGTGGGGACTTACTGGACGATCGATGGACAATTAACGCTTGGGACATTAGTTGCCTTTGTCAGTTATGTGGAATTTCTTCTTTGGCCGATAAGGCAGACAGGCAGAACATTAACCGACTTAGGGAAAGCATTTGTATCACTTGACCGAATCCGGAAAATATTGAATGAATCTCTTGAGGATATGAGTGGCTGGTCAGATGAAACTACAAAAATAAGCGGTAATATCGAGTTTAAAAACACCGGTTTTCGTTATGACGAAAAAACTCCTGTTTTAGAAGATATTTCTTTTAATATAAATTCTGGGGATACGGTTGTAATCGTTGGACCGACAGGATCGGGGAAATCCACCCTAGCGAATCTTCTTCCCCGATTGTGGGATTATACTAATGGATCTGTTTTAATTGATGGCCGTGAGCTCAATACAATTGGCCGAAAATATATCCGCCAGCAAATTGGAATTGTACTTCAGGAACCTTTTCTGTATTCCAAATCCCTGATAGACAATATCCGACTGGGAAAAATCACAAATCCTGGTGAATCTGAAATATTTGAAGCTTCGAGAATCGCCGCTATCCACGAGGAAATAGAAACATTCGAGAAAGGATATGAAACACTTGTAGGTGAACGAGGGGTTACCCTTTCAGGAGGACAAAAGCAACGGATTGCCATCGCCCGGGCGATAATTCAGGATCCGCCAATTTTAATTTTTGATGACTCTCTCAGCGCCCTCGATACCGAAACAGAAACTCGCATAAGGGAGGCTTTGATTAGTAGAAAAGGAAAGCGAACCACTATTGTGATTGCCCATAGATTAACCACTGCAGTCAACGCTGATATGGTTATTGTCCTTGAAAATGGCCAGGTTAGCCAGAGCGGTAAACACGAACAATTAATCCGTATGGATGGACTATACAAACGATTGTGGACCATGCAAACACTTCCTGTTCAGGTTATTAATGATAATCAGCAGTCAAGAAGCCAGAATTGAACATGAATACAAAACAAAATTTTCAGGAAATAGATTTTAATAAACAGTTGGATAGCAGAACCTGGTCAAAGGTCTTGTCTTTTGCCAAAATTTATAAAAAGACAATGATTTTATTGGGCCTGTTCATGATGTTTGTAGCAGCTGTTGATATCGTCATGCCATTGATGACCAGGCATGCTATAGATCACTTCATTACACCACAGAATTATGACGGATTAATGGGATTTGGATTATTATATCTGGCCATCGGAATGTTTCAAGCCTTGAATGTGGCCGTATTTATTATGCTTGCCGGCAAAGTTGAAACGGGCGTGAGTTATAATATTCGTAAAGCGGGATTTAGTAAACTGCAAGAACTCTCATACTCATACTATGATCATACTCCAGTGGGTTGGCTTATGGCAAGAATGACCAGCGATACTGCAAAATTATCTGAGATAATAGCCTGGGGACTTGTAGATCTGGTTTGGGGTTTTACGCTCATGACCGGGATTGCCATCGTCATGCTAATCATGAATCTCAAACTTGCACTCATCGTTTTGTCAGTAGTGCCCCTTTTGGCATGGATCAGTAAAAAATTCCAGGTTCTCATATTAAAAAGCTACCGGGAAGTAAGAAAAACCAATTCAAAAATAACAGCCTCTTTTAACGAGGGAATCATGGGTGCAGTGACATCCAAAACTCTCGTTCGGGAAGATGCTAATCTATTTGAATTTGAAAAGTTGACCGGCAAAATGTTTGCATCTTCATTTAGGGCTGCTGTTCAATCAGCCATATTTTTGCCCCTCGTTCAAATATTTTCAATGATTGGAACCGCATTGGCAATCTGGTTTGGGGGAAGTGGTGTGATCGCTGGCGATATTTCATATGGAATGCTGGTTATGTTTTTATCTTATGCCGCATTTTTCTTTATTCCCATTCAGGAATTGGCGCGTGTTTTTGCCGAATTACAAAATGCCCAAGCCGCAGCCGAAAGAATTATCACGCTTATTGAAACAAAACCTGAAATAGTTGATGCTGAAGGAATAGGATCGCCGCCATTGCAAGAACTAAAGGGTAAAATCTGTTTTGAGAATGTGAATTTTGAATACAAAAAGGGACAATCAATACTAAAAGATTTCAATCTGGATGTAGAACCAGGTTCATCAATTGCCCTCGTGGGAGAAACCGGTGGTGGGAAAACATCAATAATCAGTTTGATTTGCCGGTTTTATGAACCAACTTCCGGATCAATTTTGATTGATGACTTAGATTACCGTAATTATCCTTTGCAATGGTTACAGTCAAATTTTGGAGTTGTACTGCAAACGCCTCATTTATTTAGTGGTACGATAATTGAAAATATTCGTTATGGAAAGTTGGATGCAACTGATGATGAAATTATCTCAGCTGCTCAGGCGGTAAAAGCCGATGCCTTTATTCAATCCCTGCCCGACAAGTATGATACGGAAGTATCCGAGGGTGGGACTAATCTAAGTACCGGTCAAAAACAGCTCATCAGCCTGGCCAGGGCAATTATTGCCAATCCATCTATCCTAATAATGGATGAGGCTACATCATCTGTAGATACTGAAACTGAGCGATCTATCCAAAATGCTATCGAAGTTTTGGTAAAAGGAAGGACCAGTTTTATCATTGCTCACCGATTATCGACTATCAGAAATGCTGACCGTATTCTGGTGATTGAAAGTGGCAAGATTATCGAAAGCGGTGATCATGATGAGTTAATTTTTAAAAATGGCAAGTATTTTGATCTCTATAATCATCAATATCGCAATGAAAAAGTTGGAAGCCTTCTGTCTGCAAAAGAGTGAAAGTGTTTTTAGATAAGAGCTAGCTATCAACTGAATTACCTTTTTGCAAAATGAGATAGAATGTATTTATTCTCACAATTGTAACATCAATGGGTACAATGAAATAAATACATCGAAATTCCACTAGTAGAATGCTATTCTCGTCAATCATGCCTTACACATAAACATCGAAAGTTGTAAATTCCAATTATGAAAAACATAAAATTAGTAATCACAGGGATTATTTTATCCATTTTCACCCTATTATCCTCACAGGAATACGGTGATATTATTGAGGTTGAATTGTTGTCCAACATGACCCAACAGCAAGCTCAATTTCAACTTAATGCTATTTTTGGATCTCTTGCCCCTACAGCTGAATATGATATATCTGTCTATCGTGTTGAATATCACACTGTCGATCCGCAAGGAGAACCAACTATTGCATCAGGATCAATTGCATTTCCACAAGATTCACAAACCGCATTTCCATTACTTTCCTATCAACATGGTACTGAAGTTCTAAGAGATGAGGTCTCTTCAGTTTATGGCTTTGACGCCATGAATTTGTGGTTAAGTTCGGCAGGTTATATCACCGTATCAGCGGATTATCTTGGGATGGGCATTTCTGAAATGCTTCATCCATATATCATAAATATTCCTACCGCTGCTGCTGTTGCCCATTTGCTTGTTGCCAGCAAATCCTTTTGTGATGAAATGGATGATTTACAATATAATGATCAGTTGTTCTTAATGGGATATTCTGAAGGCGGATATGCAACAATGTCTGCACATAAATATTTAGAAGAAAATTATGCCGAGGAATTGCCTGTTACATTATCAACTCCAATGGCAGGACCATACGATTTATCCGGGATCACCCTGGAGACCATTTTATCTGGCATTGAATATGGTCAGCCCTATTATGTCGCTTACATTTTACTGGCTTATATTGAGCATTATCAAATGGGTGAATGGAATGAGTTTTTTACCGATTATTATGCATCATTGTTACCAGGTCTTTTTGATGGGTCGCATCCTTCTTGGCAAATCAATTCCTATCTTCCATCCACCCCATTGGATATCCTTCGTCCGGAGGTTCTGGATGAATTAATCAACGATGATAATCATATTTTCAGGACACTCATGGAACAAAATGATATTTATGATTGGTATCCTGAATCCCCTATTTATCTATTTCATGGTCTTGGCGATGAACTGGTTCCACCTGAAAACTCGCAAACCGCCTATGATGTCCTTCTTGCCAACGGTGCCGAGATTTATCTTCAGTTTTTCCCCTCGTCTCTTGGCGGGCACGGAGAGGTTGCTTTATTCTGTATTATGGCAGCATCTGGAGCAATATATGACAATATGCATTTCAATTATCATGGTGACATAAACAGCGATCTTGTTGTTGATGTTTTGGATATTGTCCTTATGGTTCAATACATATTGGGTTCAGATGGATTCGAATCCTATGAACTTTGGGCCTCTGATATTAACTCTGATGGGATAATCGACGTTTTAGATATTGTACAAATAATTAATGTCATTCTCTATGAAGATGCAGAATAAAGATCGGGTAATTGTAATGAGCATAAAACATATATTATATTCACTTTCATTTCTCATGATTATTTCATGTTCACGGGATAACGGCGAAATAACCACCCCCCCTGCTGAGGATGTCATAAATATTATTACTACTGGTGAGCGTGTTTTTAAGGAATTGATTACATCGCTTTCAAGTGAGTTAGGTATGGCAATAAATAATGGGGGATTTAAAGCAGCCATTAATACCTGTAATATCAGTGCAATTCCCATAACTACCTCCATATATGAAGACAATCATTCCATTCTTAACATTAAAAGGACATCTTTTAAAGTCCGAAATAAAAACAACAAACCTGATGGATACGAGAAAAAGGCTCTCCGATATTTTGAGGAGTTGGAAGAGTTCGGAAAGAAATTTCCATCATATTACGTTCAAAAAATTCAAGAAAAAGATGATGTATTTTTCCGTTATTACAAACCACTCATGATTAATGAGCTTTGTATGAATTGTCATGGGGTCACCGATAGAATGTCTGCTGATATCCTTCAAGAACTGGGTGAGTTATACCCAGATGATCATGCAAACGGCTATGAGCTGAATAATTTTCGTGGTGTGGTAAGCATAACTATATCTGATGAGGTTCAATAGAGGGAGTTAATGGACCCCATCCCTGCCTGCGGTAGACATGCTCGGTCTCTAGGTGAAGTTCCCCATTTTGAGAGAGTGACAAGAGGCTCCCAAACAGACTAATAGCCATTTAAGCTCAGCAGCAGTTTTCCATTTGACTAATTTGGCATTTTAGAATTCGATTTCGAAAAGCAATACTCAATCCACAGCTTTATATTAAATTTGGACCTCATCCCCGACCCTTCTCCTCATAAGGAGAAGGGAGCATGAATGAAGTTCTCCCCCTTATCAGGGGGAGTCAGAGGGGGTCCAAATAGCTTGCATTTAATTGACCATTAATTGCCGTACGAATCATCATCTGTAGATATGGTCGAATCCAAAGAGCTAATAGAATTAGCTCGAGAATTTAGAAAAAACCCAACTCCTGCCGAAAATAAGCTATGGGGATATCTTAAAAACAAACAATTAGATGGACCAATCCATAATAATCCTGACGTAATTAATAATGATAAAAAACGCGAAGAATATTTGAAAGAAAATGGAATAATCGTTATTCACTTTAAAAATCATAATATTTTTGATAATCCAAAGAAGGTGTTGAAGAGTATTTTATACTATATTGAAAAAACTAAGCAAAAAGTTAATTAGGATTATCAAGTTTTTATGTAGAATATTTATTGTTTTGGACCTCATCCCTGTCTGCGGCAGACTGGCCTTTTGATGGTGAGCCAGCGGGGATCCTAAAAGATCAGCCTCTAAACGTCCTGCCAATTATTGGTTTAGATATTTCTGATATTCACAATTCTTATTCATTTTATTTGTCCTAAAAATATGTCCATTTTTGCAGCTGATTTAACATCAATATTTTGTAATTATAGATATGGAAAATTTTAAATATACCGGCGAGATATTCTCTCTCCTCAGTGCAGTGTTCTGGGGACTGGCAGTTGTCTTTTTTAAAAAAACAGGTGAAACAATATCCCCCGTTGCCCTCAATCCTTTTAAAAATGTACTGGCATCAGTATTATTTCTTATTACTATCCTAGTAGTTCAGGAACCATTGCTTCAACCTTTTGATGCCACAGGAGTAAATGGATTTTCAGTTGAGGATTATGTCCGCCTCATTCTAAGTGGCATCATCGGTATTGGTATTGCCGATTTAATCTTTTTTAAATCTTTGAATATCCTGGGAGCAGGATTTTCAGCCATTATTGATACTCTTTATAGTCCATCAGTAATCTTCTTTGCCTTTATCATGCTGGGGGAAAGATTAAATTTTATCCAGTTACTCGGTGCAATGTTAGTCGTCTCTGCGGTGTTATTTGCTTCTTTCCGATTAAAAAATATACCATCTGACCCTAAAGAACTTCGATATGGGTTATTTCTTGGTATCGCAGCAATATCTATGATGGGTTTTGGTATTGTACTGGTAAAACCGGTTCTGAATAAACTCACCAGCAGTTTCGGACAGCAAATGTGGGTCGCTGGTTTCAGATTGATATTTGGTAGTATATTTTCAATCATTATTTTTGCAATTGTCCAGCGTAAAAGGGATTTGATAAAACCATTTTATAATAAAAAAATCTGGTTCCATTTGATAACCGGATCGGTTCTGGGGACGTATATTGGTCTTGCCTGCTGGTTAATTGGTATGACCCATGCGACGGCTTCAATAGCCAGTATACTCAATCAGACTGCGACCATATTTATACTTCTTTTTGCCTGGTTATTCTTAAAAGAACCAATGTCCTGGAGACGGGTATTTTCTGTGGTTCTTGCAATGGCTGGTGTTTATTTGGTTATGCTGGGCTAGATTTGTATATCTATCAATTATTGATCTGATTCGTCCGTACTTGCAGTGTATTTTATATTTCATTACCTCACATTTAAAATCAAATGGTGCAAAAACTAGTATTGAGAATTTGCACCATTTGACTATACCGTCACAAGCTATCGGGTAATAGTTTATCCTATTTCATTAAAATAACCTTCTGCACTAAAGTAGTTTCCCCTGCTATCAATCTAACAAAATAAATACTTGAAGTCTGTTTTGCAAGACCATCAGATTGATTTGATGCATCCCAGACAAATTCATGATACCCCGCTGGCAGATATTGATCAGTCAGTTCCGTCACTTCTTCACCAAGAATATTATAAATTTTCAATGATACCCTGTTTGGTTCATCCAGGTCAAATCGAATTGTCGTCTGCGGATTGAATGGATTGGGGTAGTTGGCATAGAGGCGGAATTGTTCTGGAACCGCTACAAATTCTGTCGATATTTTTTCACCTGCAGCATCAGACACAAGAAGATCATCCACAGTTAATTTCCCGGAGAACTGTATCGATATCTCTCCATTCAATGGCTCACCTGTTGAATAAGCAATCAGCATATTTCGATTTGATCGTAAAGTCCAATCCTCAGGAAGGTTTGTATCTATTATACTAAATCCAGAATTGGACCTCAACTGAAATCCCCCCACATTAAAACCTTCAAGTTTTAGGGACTGATGATCAATGAGTAGAGAGGCACTTCCGCCGGTGGAATAATTGCCTAAATCATCATAACCAATAATGATATTGACAATTTGCACTACGTCCAAAACATTGAGGATATTATCACCATTTATATCTCCCCCGGAGAATTGATCATCACTTGGATCCTCTACTAAAAGGATATAACTGACAAGATTTACAATATCCAGGACATTTACATCGCCATCAGTATTTACATCTCCTGGAAGCCCAATAGTAATCATACCGCCTGAGAGGAGATATTCCATTGGAAGTCCGTTCGGGTCAGAAATAGTCACATCCTCCGGCCATAACTCAATCACATCACCGATAGAAACTTCTGGATCAATGTAGTAGGAAATAGTCGCAAAATCATAGCTGCCTTCTTCAAGTATACATCCTTCAATACTAAAGAAAATGGTGATTGCCGATCCATTCGCATCGTTGAAGTCAGCACTAAAGCAGTCCAAATTTGATTCATAATTAATGGCGGTGGCAACATCTGGATCATCTACCAATGTGAACTGAATACCGCTAACCGAACGAGGAATATCAACATGGAGTGGGACCATTACCGTATCGCCTGGCATGGTATTAACATTTCCAATAGATAATTCTACAAGTAACATGTAGTCATCAAGGGGTACCAGGAAGAAATTATATTCGGCAATACCATTTACGTCTGCGACTGCCTCCGTATCAATATATCCTTCAGCACTTACCATTACCTGATACTGCCCTGAATCAGGCACATCAATCCAGTAAAAACCTTCATTTGTATAGGCATCAATTATTACACCGTTTTCATAGTAGATAACAACATGTGCCCCGCTAAGAGGTTGAGTATCGCCATTTGAGGTAATTCCAAATACCATTCCTGTGAGGGCAAATTGGGGTTCAAATTCTCCAAACCAGAAATCTAGGTTAACCATATCACCGGCATCAATATATACTTGCTCTGATTGACTTTCACCTGTTTCAGGCAGAACACATGTAATAGAGTAACCGCCGCCTATCATGGCAAGCTCATATCCACCGTCCCCACCTGTTACTGTTTCGTACATCTGACCATCTTCACTGAAAGCAACAATTTGAGCACCAGCAATCAACTCTACGGCATCATCCCATAAATAATTCACTGTACCATATAGAATAGCTGTCTCTGGTGGTGGAGAATAACTGCAGGCATCCACACACTCTTCAAAGGAATCAAATGAATATTCTGAGTAATCCATTTCTTCAGTTTCCCAACTGCAGCCGGATATCCAGACACATTCATCACCATTCCAACCAATACCAAGAATCATATCGCAGGGACCAAAATCAATGCCTGATAAATCCATGCAATCTTCCTGGTGTGAGTTAACACAGGCAATATTGCTGTGCTCGGACTCCATCCCCTCAGAAAGTGCCGTTACAATAAAGCATAAGTCTTCTACAGGCAGGCTATTGTCCTCGGCGATGAAAATAAATTCAGCTATATCAGTTGTACCTACCAGTACCCATTCTTCACCATTTGGTGACATCAGGTTTGCATAAATATTAAACAATGGCAGAAGTGTGGGGTCAGGGAATGGTTGATAGTCCCATGTAAGAAAAACCTCACTAATATTACCTGGTGATGGATCATATTCTGCCACCAAATTGTATGGAGGGTCAGGAACCTGGTTATCCCATGAATTAAAATGAAAATCTATCTGGGTTCCCTCATTGGCAAAAACATTTATAATTTGTGATTGAGTGCCTAATTCGGTGGTGCAGGTCACAATCCAATCTGCCCACACGGCTAGTTCGAGTTCAAAATTTCCATCATCATTAGTTTCTGTTTCATAAACAGGCATATAACCCCAAGCTGGTGTCGCGCCAATCGTAACACCGGCAATAGGAAATACCGGACCCATTGGCGATAACTGCCCGGTGACAGTCCCAAATATCCAACCGGTTAATTCTACATCGCCACAAGTACCAACACATTCATCCATTGACTCAAAGAAATACTGTGAATATTCTACTCCATCTACCTCGGTACCGCAACCTGAAATTGAAATACATTCTTCCCCATCCCAACCTATACCCAAAACCATTTCGCAATCGCCAAAATCAATACCAGATAGATCAAAACATTCAGGGTCGGTCTGTGTCAAACAGGCTGTGTTGCTGGGTTCGGATTCCTGCCCCATGGCTTGCGCTTTAACTTGAAAGCATATTTCATCGAGAGGAAATATATTGATATCGAGTGTATATAAAAATTCAAGTTCTTCAGTTTCTCCAACCAAAACCCATTCAATGCCAAGGGGAGAAAGTATATTTGCATAAATATTAAATACCGGTTCAATGGTAAGATCAGGCAGTATATCATATGACCATGAAAGTGCGGCAGCATTCAAATTATCCGGATCTCCAGCTATTTCTGCAATCAGGTCATAAGGTGCTGGCAAATCATTTGTGATCCATGTATCAAAATGAAAAGATACTTCTACTTCATTTCCGCTCTGGATATACACATTCTGTGAATAACTTCCCCATTCAGTTTCACAGTTAATTTCCCATAGCCAGAACATAACCGGTAGTTCAAGACTATACAGTCCATTTGCATCCGTCACGGATTCATATGACTCATAATAGCCCCATTGTGGATAGGCTGTAATTACGGCATTTTCTACAGGAAATGTCGGTCCCTCTTGTGAAAACTGGGCGGTTACCATCCCTACAGCCCATCCTGTATCCTGAGGATCCGTTAATGGCACCAAATAAAAATCCATTTCAATTGGATACTCATCACTATACATGGGAAGGGGGTGTTCCTGTGGATGATATCCTTCAGCTGAAATCTCAATTAAAGTTGCAGCTGTAACTATTTCGCCGAAAGAATAATAACCAGCATCATTACTTACCGTTTCATCAAGCAATCCACCTGAAAAACCACCAAATATTCGTAATAAGGCACCACCTATCGGATTTATTTGATTGGGGTCATCGGAGAAAAGGCTATACACATTGCCTGAAAGAAAGGCGTCATTGGGTTGGGTTTGCAATTCAAGATAAAAATCCATTTCAATTGGATATTCGATATTGTAACCAGGAAGTGGATGTTCCTGGGTGACATAACCCTCAGCGGAAACTACAATATGATTTGCTGCTGTGACCACTTCATCAAATGAATAATACCCTGCATCATTACTCATCGTTTCATCAAGAAGACCTCCTGAGAAACCGCCATATATTTGTAACAAGGCACCACCAATGGAAATTATTTGATTTGGGTCATCGGAGGACGGACTGTACACATTCCCTGAAAGAAACACATCATTTGGTTCGGTTTGCAATTCAAGATAATAATCATGTGTTATCGGCCAATCATAAAAATTCATCCAATTTTCCTGAGTGACAAACCCCTCAGCTGATACTCTGACTAAGGCTTCTTGAAATAATGGAAATCCATTAAGACTGTCATCAACAAAAAATGTGAATTGACCCTCATCATCTGTATAAGTTTCAACATATTCATTTAGCTGATCATTGGCAAAAAATACCTGTACCCTTGCACCGGTCAAAGGCTCGTAGGCTGGTAGCCAATCACCCACTGCACCACTTACGGTACCGGAAAATATTATATTTCCTCCTCCAGTTTGCAACTGAAGGGTAATTGGTAGGTTTACCGGGACATTGCCTACCCAAAATTCTGTGTTAAATGGTTGGTAACCTTCTTTCTCACAAATGAGAGAATAACTTCCAGGGCCAAATTGGATTTCGTAATAACCATCTTCATTAGATTCAGTGGTATAGAACACATCATCAATATCTAGAGACCATACAGAAATCATTGCCCCACTAATAGGTAATAACATTCCATTTATTGAAGGACCATAGACATGACCATAAACACCAAGCTCAGGATCAGGATCGTTTAATACCAGAGAGAAGTTGTGTGTCGCTCCGTTGGGACCAATTTCCAGGTTAACATTTTGCATCAGGAAATCAGGGTGATGGGCTGTCACATTAAACTCAAATCCGTACATGGGATTTATAGGTAACTCAAGATTGTAGTGTCCCGAATCGCCAGACTGGGTGGAATAGACTTCATCAGACGGCGAGTTAATATTATATGCCGAAATAGTTGTCCCTCCAATGGGACATTCATCGCAATTGTTTTCAAAAACAAACCCTATTAAGAAGGTAATGTCATCATTTTGCTGCGGGTTCATAATGAAGTTCAATTCATAATTTGTACCATCTGGGAAAAATGTTTCAGAAATAGTTGTAAATCCCTCAGCTTCACAAGTGACAGTTATAGGTCCAATCAAATCTACAAAAAATGAGATCGAGTAATTTCCAGTAGAATCCGAATAGGCAATTTCATCTATGTCATCGATACTAATGGATGCACCGGTTATGGGTTGAAATGAATTATTTGTAACTGAATAAACCTGGCCAAAAACTGTGATTTCCTGTGAAATTAGCAGACCAGAAAGGAAAAAGAGTGGTAGTAGAATAAAAGATGTTAAGTTTTTGCGAGAGAATAGATGCTTATACATTTGGTTTTCTCCTATATAAAATGTAAATACTGACCTCAAAGTTATCAGTATATATCATTATAAAAAAGACCGATAGCTATTTTTTAAAATATTGTTACAATTGAGGGATCAGAGGCATGACCAAAAGACATCTTTGTTGTGACTGGGAAGAAACTGTTAATTAATCAACTATTTTAAATCAATGGCTTACTCTTTTCTAAAATCCAGGAGGACTTTGCCAAAATTCTTTCTTTCCTGTATATACCGATGGCATTCCGGCGCTTCGGTATAATGAAAAATTCGATCGATTACCGGATTTAATTTTCCTGTATCGACAATCTTCATCAGCCTGTCCACGGCGTTTTGGATTTTGTGTTCAGCGTTTCGCAGTTTTCCGAGATGATATCCCATGACACATTTATTTTCGCCAAGCATTAGAGCAGGATTAAATTTTGGAATTGTGAATAATTCTTTCAGCAACACAAATGGATTTTTCCTGAAACCACTAACAATTTTCTGATCGCCATACACGATAAGCTTTCCCATTGGCGCTAGCATTCGATAACCATTTTTCCAACTTTTCCCACCTAAAGGATCGATGATGAGATCTACACCGGTACCTTGAGTGAATTCCATTACTTTGTCATAAACATTTTCTTTTCGGTAGTCGATGCAGTATTTCACGCCCATCTTTTTGAGCTTTTCATGCTTCCATCCGGATGAGGTCCCAATAATACCGGCACCGGCATGTTTTATCAGTTGAATGGCGGCTGTCCCCACTGCACCGCCAGCACCATGTATAAGGACGGCCTCTCCAGGTTGAATATTTCCTAAATCATAAATCATCATAAACGCCGTTACATAAACCAAGGGAAAAGCGGCTCCCTGATCCAGTGTAAATCTCTCCGGTAGGGCAAATACCATCTGTTCTGAAACACAGATATGGGTGCTGTAACTACCAAATCTGCAAAAAGACATCACTTTATCGCCAGGTTTGAAACCCGTTACACTTGAACCGACTTTTTCAATAATGCCACTGGCTTCCGAACCCAATGTTGTAGGTGGTTTGGGCGCTCCAGGATAGAGTTTCATTCTTGCCATAATTTCAGAAAAATTGATACCGGCATAGTGTACTCGAATCAATACTTCATGATCTCCGGGCTCAGGAATTTGATTCTCTCTGATCTTTAATACTTCCGGTGGACCGTAACGGGATATGATTACTTGTTTCATGTTCTTCCTGATTCTAATAGTTAATTTTCATTTTGGTTTGAAGGTCAAAGTCTCAATTTCTAATAATTAAAAAATCATCTTCTGCAGATTGATTAAGCCGAACTATTACTCAATTCAAGAAATTCATCTTCCGTTAGAATTGTAACACCAAGGGATTCTGCTTTCTTTAATTTTGAACCTGCCCCGGGGCCGGCAACGAGATAATCTGTTTTTTTACTTACTGAGCCTGTTGTCTTCCCGCCCAGACCCTCAACAATTTCCTTGGCATCATTCCGTGTAAACTTTGTTAGGCTGCCAGTAAAAACAAATGTTTTGCTCTTCAGTATATTAAGACCAAAACTTTGTTTTTGCTCAAATGTGATTCCTGCTTCCAGGCATTTATTGATGGTATTTATGTTTTCATCATCATTAAAAAAATCAAGGATGGACTGGGCCATTATATCACCAATTTCATCGATAGCATTTAGTGATTGAAATGAACTATTTTGTAGTTGAGCCAGATTACTATTGAAGGCTTTTTCCAGAATTTTTCCAGCGTTTATTCCCACATTTCGAATTCCTAATGCATGGATGAACCTGGCAAATGTTGTCTTCTTAGATTTACCAATTGACTCGATTATATTGTCTGCCGATTTATCTCCCATTCGATCCAATGCTGCTAACTGTTGCTGGTTTAGATCATAAATGTCGGAGATCTTATTGATAAGATTCTCATCAACAAGCTGATCTACCAATTTGACGCCAAAACCGTCAATATCCATACAGTTTTTTGATACGAAATGGGAGATTCTGCCTTTTATCTGGGCCGGGCATGATATGTTGCCACATCTAGCAACGGCCTCGCCCTCAGGTCTTTTAACCTTATGCCCACAAACCGGGCAAGTATCTGGTAGAACGTAGGGATGGGAGCCTGCAGGTCGTTTCTCTTTTATTACCATTACCACCTCTGGAATGACATCACCGGCACGCTGGATCAAAACGGTGTCACCAATACGAATATCTTTACGATCGATTTCATCCTGATTATGCAACGTGGCATTTGACACAATTACACCACCGACGTTTACCGGGGACAATTTCGCAACAGGTGTAACTGCCCCCGTTCTACCCAAACTTGGAATAATATTTTCAATAATTGTTGTAACTTGCTGGGCTTTGAATTTTCCGGCAATGGCCCATCTTGGTGACCTGCTCCTGGTACCAAGAGTTTTCTGCTGACCATAGTTATTCACCTTAAAAACTGCACCGTCAATATCATAGGGCAAGGTGCGGCGCATACTTTCAGCTTCCTGATAAAAGCGAATCAAGAAATCAACGCCAAATCCTGTTTTAATTAACGGACAGACGGGAAAACCCCATTCCGGCAATCTGGTTAAAAATTGATGCTGAGATACAAAATCTACCCCGTCGATTACTCCGGGTGCATAACAATAAATTCTCAGTGGGCGGCTTGCAGTAATCGCCGGATTTAATTGTCTTAAACTTCCTGCAGATGCATTCCGTGGATTTGCAAATGGGGACTTATCCTGATCCAATCGGGTTTCATTTAATTTCCTGAAGTCCTCATGAAACATGAAAACCTCTCCCCGTATCTCAAGGATTTCAGGTGTATCACCATTGTCTTTGATTCTGAGTGGAATCGAGGGGATTGTCCTTAAGTTTGTTGTTATATCTTCTCCGGTTACGCCGTCGCCCCTGGTGGATCCATAGACAAAGATTCCTTTTTCGTAAACCAATTCAACAGCGAGTCCATCCAGTTTGGGTTCGGCAATATACTCGATTTCTGCATCTGTATCTAATCCCTTTTTTATTTGGGAATCAAAGCGTTTGATTTCATCTTCATTCATGGCGTTTGCCAGGGAGAGCAATGGAATTCTGTGTGTTATTTGGTTAAATTCTGTAAGCGGTGAAGCTCCAACTCTTTGTGTTGGGGATTCCGGTGTGATCAATTCCGGGTGTTTGCTTTCCAAATCCTGTAATTCTCTCATCAGATTATCATATTCAATATCTGATACCGTAGGATTATCATGTACATAATATTGAATATTATGATGATTAATCAATTCGCGAAGTTTTTCTATTTGCGTGTTAATAGTCATTTTTAAATAAACTATATTCTTGCTGAATTATCCAAGAATCTCTCTTTCGGCGGTTGAAGACAAACAAAAATATTCATCGCTGGTAAATTTGAATTCCTTGTGTTCATAATCTCCTTTTGAATTGATGAAATATTCGGATTCAAATTTGTCTTTTTTCAGAATGATTTCCCGTAGTGCTTCAGCAAAGAATTTTACATCTTCCATGGAATTATAAATGCCGAAACTGACTCTTACCATGCCCATCCATGGTTCATCATGCCAGCTGATGACATTATCAGCTTTTGCTTTTTCTATCTGTTTGGCATGTGTCATCTGTAGCATTTTCTCTACATAGGGATGAGCACAGAAACATTCATTTCTTACCGCAATATTGAAATAATCATTTAGAACTGCAGCAACCAGACCATGGTTCATTTCTTTAATATTGAACGATATTGTGCCTGCCCTTGGACAGGTGCGGGTATTAGTTTCGCCATAAATAACGACTTCGTTCATATTAATCATCTCTCTAAGCGCCAGATTGGTTAACATTTGATCTTCTTCTAATACATTGTCCATACCAATTCTATCGAGGATATGAATTGCTGCTCCAAGGGTAATTGCTCCAAGGATATTAGGTGTCCCTGCCTCCTCACGATCTGGAAACTGGTCTTTTACAAAATATTCTTCAGGAAAAACTCTATCAACCATGCCACCACCAACTTCTACTGGTTCGATTCCTGACAGAAATGATTTTCTCGCAATCACAACACCGGGGGATCCGGGAGTATATGTTTTATGACCGGAGAATAAAAGGGCATCAATATCCATCTCAGAATCTTCATTACCACTCATGATAATTGGGACATGAGCGGCTAGTTGGGCGGCATCGACAACGATAAAGGCATCATATTTATGGGCTAGTTTCGCAACCTTATTTATGGGATTAATAATACCGGTCACGTTACTTATGCCTGTAACTGAGACATAATTTACTCGTCCCCTGTGTTCTATGAGATATTTTTCAAGCAAATCCATATCGATGCATCCCATCTGGGATTCATGTGTATCTACTGGTATATGAATGACCTTACCACCGTGTTTACGATGGGGTAAGTCATTTGAATGATGTTCCATTATTGATACGAGGACTATATCACGTTCAGATCGAAAGTTTTTTAATGTGCGGGCAATACGATTCATTCCTGCTGTAACACCGCTACCGGTAAAAAAACAGGTGTATTCATCCGGATCAGCTTGGACGAATTTTAAGATACGTTCATGGACCCAGTGGTAGGAATCTGTAGCGATTCTGGCGCTGAAATGCATTTCAGAATGGGTGTTTGCATAATGCTGAAGAAAGTTCTGGGCTGCCCGGTTGGCAATGCCCATCATCAATGTTGAGGCAGTAGAGTCCATATAACGTCTGCGAGTGGTTTCACCAGTTGCAAGTTTGTACATGGTATCAAAACCTAAAAAATCTTCCTTGATATGTTCTAACAGATCTGTTCCGTCTGGTAAATTGGGTAAAGCGTTCATTTTTGTCATATTGAAAATTACTAATAATCCGATGGATGTAAAGAGTAGATTCTAAGCGTCTGCTCAAAATATGCATTGAGAATTTCTATCTTAGCGGAGTACTACTAATTACCAGTATGACATATAGAAATATCCCTCGCTGGCGCTTGTCTGCCGTGACTTGTTTTTGAGTACCCACTAGGCAGAAGGGTGTCCGCAGGACGGGAGTGGAAAAGGACCCGGAATTATGTCATTAATCAATTAGTTATTTTTTCAAACCAAACATGCAATTCAATCAGATAGAATTATAGGGAATCTCTTCTATATAGCATTTCACTTTATTACTTTCCTGCCTCCGGCAGGCAGGCCCTCCTTTGGCGGGCTAACTACTTTCTACTAACTTTCCACCTCTGTCCTTCGGACATCTCCGCCAGCGGAGAACAGTTAGTTTTACGTCTTAAAACAGAAAAGGCCGCAAATGCGACCTTTTCTGTTAGAATCATAATAGATAATTCGGTTTAGAACCCGATATTGAAAGCCAATACATTATTGTTTTCTAGCCCTGGGGCATCAACAGTTTTGAATGCATAGTCAACACCGAATGTCATTCCGCCAAGAGGAATGCTGAAACCAGCACCAAATGATACACCAAATGTATTTTCAGTAATATCATCATCCCAGCCATCATCATCATCATCGATGGAAAGCATGCTTAGTCCGCCACCAGCCCATGCTGACATACCGGCCATTTCCATAGTATATTCTCCACCAAAATGAAATTCATTAAATCCATATGAATTATTCACAAAGGCTCCATGAACATTGACATTGTCAAGAGGAGTATATGTTACGGACATATCCAATTGAGCATGTTGTTCAAAAGCCTGAGAAATGAATCTTTGATGTTCAACAATTGTACCCGGTTCTGTATTTTCGGGAACTGCTGTTTGCTCAAGATTATTTCCGCTGAATTCCATTTTTGGACCAAGGTTTCTTAACACAACTCCAATTGAGACAGGTAGAGTGTTATGGGTATATTGTACACCCATATCAATCGATAGTCCTGGAGCTGTAGTTTCCTCGATGGATTCTGTGATGAGTTTGGATGCGACTCCAAAACGAATTCTGTCAGAAAACGCTTTTGAATATCCAAAAGTCAAAGTTACAAATGATGGCGAGAATGTTTCTCCTGAATCACCATTTGTATCTGACCAACTTGTAAGCCTTATATCCCCAAAATCAAAGTTTTTGAAGGATAGTCCAAACGTTCCACCAGCCATGTTAAAGGCAAATGCGGCATAACTCATACCGATGTCCGCAATATAGTCCATATTGGAGAACTGTGCTTCAGTAGCCGTACTCATATTTGAGATACCTGCTGGATTATAAAATAGAGCATCAATTCCAGAAACAGTTGCACTGTGACTTGAGTTGAGAGCTACACCTTTTGCTCCAGTTGGAATCAGAACTTCTGATGCACCTGCAGTACCGATTGAATTTCCGGTACCGGCAAATGAAACTGTGATAATTAATGAAAGAATTACCATTATTTTTACGATTTGTTTATATAACATATTTGAAACTCCTTCCTTAATATACATCTATTCGTTGTTCAGGCATTACTACAGCCAATTTCAATATCTGCTTACACGACGGTCCTTCAATTACCGCAATGTACATACCAGAAGCGACTGGCAGATTGAAATTATTGGTTAAGTCCCAGACTTCCTGCTGGGCTCCCATATGGTCTATTTTCTTTACCATATGTCCGGCCATATTATATATTCTAATCGTCGCATTGTCTGGCAGATATGTAAAATGCATCTGATAATCTACTGGAGTTCTTTCTTCAGGGTTAAATGCATAATATGGGTTTGGCCATACATTGATGTCATCGCAATCAAATGACATGCTACTTGCAACAGCGTCGCTTGTGCTAAAGGCAAATGTATCAGCTGTTGTATTTGGTTTTGTCGTTGTCATGCGAAATACTGTGCCTATTTCTGGCATTACAGCGTCAACGTTAGCTGGGAAACTCGCATCTCCAACATCTCCACCATTCCAGTTGGCAATGGTCATGTTCAACAAAACAACTCTTGTGATTTGACCAGGAACAGAAAGAGATAATCCCGGTCCAGACGCCCATATATAAGCTCCACTGGCATTGGGGTCAGCTGTAAGAGCAGCGACCATAGCATCATATCCAGCACTTCCGGGAAGTCTATCCATATGCTCCAAGGCGTAAAATCCATCCAAATACGGGTCATTACTTCCACCGGAAATGGCATGGTCATCCGTTGCCAGATTCCATTCACCATTTCCATCAGAGTCATTGAATATGGCCATCAACTGAAAGTCGTCACTTGGATCAGCCAAGTCACCTACGTTCCAGATTTCGAGTGGTGTATCGACAACAAGTCCTGAATCCCTATTAAGCATTTTACTTCCAGTTGCTGTGAAGCGAAACTCGAAGTCATCAGGAACTAAGTATTGCATTCCACCAGCCGGATTTGTATATCCCCCACTATAGCGTGTTACATATGGAAAGAAATCCTCATAGTTTTTATTATCTGAATTACTTGAAGTAATAAACCATGTGGATCCATTTGATTGTTGATTGTCTATATTGTCTCTACCCATACCTGGATATCCATTGTATTCAGCAGCTGCGCCTGCCCAGCCTGAAATAGGACCGTTAGCGTTTTCAGTTACGTAAAAGTCTTTGAACTCATTTGGTGGGCCATTGACTGTTACTTGAATTCCATCAAAGACTGGACTAGAATAGGTCCCAACTTCTGAACCATCCGATGCATCAACCCCAGTTTGTACAGATTGATCGGTAACAGGAGTTGTGCCATTTGAAGTATTGTTAACACCCCAAACAATATATGTAGCAATAGTAGTATCCGTTCCAGAAATAGTTGTATCAGATTTATTATCAAAGAAAACTTCGTAATCATCTCCTGTAACATCAAATGGATTTACAACTTCAACGGATATAAATCCATCAGCTGATCCTGATGTATGAGTAGATTCAAAATCTGAATATCCGGTTTCTACTTCAGGATCGAAATAGACATCACTTTGTGGTCGAACCATAAAGATATTATTTGGACTTTCAAGAGTTCTTGGGATACCTATCTCATTATACCCATATGAGGTCACCGTATAGTAATAGGCGCGATCATTAAGCAAGGCGGTACCACCATTGAGTTTGTCAGCGGTTATAGAAATCCATCTGCGAATCCCTGAATCTGAGCCATGTTGAACGGGTACATTGACATTCACCCCCCAGTTTGGATCAAATACACTTGGATCATAAATCTCTGTAATACCATTGATCAGATCATATGTAGCAAGAAGTTTGCGGTCACCGGTGCCAGAAGCATTTTCATGCTGCCACACATTATATCCTTCAAAGTGGAAAAACGATGGTTCGCCTTCGTAGGTAATTGTTACTTCATCAATAATCTGAGAATATGCGAATGTTGTATCATACATGGTTGTGAATGTTGTGTCCGTGCCGATGATTAACGTGTCTTCCCATGATGTTATGGTATCACTAATGATAGTAGTATAAGTGGTATCATAATGTACAGGGACTTGCGTTAAATCTAATTGATCTTCAGCAACATAATCTTCAGCAATGTCATCCCAGCTAAGAATAATTTCTTCAAAGGTTGACTGAACTGTAACGTTTGGCTGTGGCGGAGACGGTGGTAAGGCAAAATTGATATCATATGCCAACTGAGCCAACTCATCAACCTGTTTCAATAATGTTATTGAACCAAGAGGATCAGCTGCTTGAGCGTGCATCATACCAAAAACCAATTCCAGCGAGTCGCCACTGGCGAAATCAAATGGTCCGACATTCATAAGAAATCGTCTGTCACCGGAAGCGTGATCATCACTATCTACCCAGCAGTCATCTGAACCGCCCGTATTATTATTCGGGTCACATGGATGGATGAACTTACTTGCTAAACCGGTTGCAGAATTCACAATATCAGTACCATCTCTCAACTTACCGGACATATAGTTATATGCTTCTTGGGCGTCATTAGGATCTAGATATACCAAATCACCATTTATATATTTAATAAATGATGACATTGGTAGATTTTGATATCCTGTTTTTAACTCACCAAATGCAAATGTCTCGTCTGTTGCTTCACCTGGTACAGCAGCCTGGAAGAAGTCATAACCCAAGGCAGGGGCAGCAGGACCGTAATCGCTGTCAGCACCATCATTATAACAATAACCCAAACTCAAGGTGGTATCACAACCGACAAAGTCATCACCGGCATCACCGAGATCAGGATCATCCCATAGACCAATAAACATATCAGTGATGTCATTGCCGCCTTTATTGAAGGCTTGTACCTTTAGGAACATCATGTCGCCAAAGGCATCTGGACGATTATATCCCCAGATTGTCATGCGAACTTCAATACCAAGAGGTTGGGTACCAAAGATATTTGAGTGAGTGGCGACATCGCCGTCATTCATCACATACCAGATTACCTGGTCACCAATGAATTCAGGATGATCAGGACCATTAGGTAGTGGGCTGTAAATACCATCACCATCTACATCTACCCAGGGGGCTCCCAGATGCGCCGGCCAGTTTTGGAAATCACTGGATGATAGTGGATCAGCAAGATCGCTTTTATTAACGATGTATAACTGATGTTCACCAGCATTAAAGTTACTTCCCATTGGTCCAGGTACGAACTCTGGTCCATATTCACCTACAGCTGTTCGGATTGATTCATCTACAATACCAGCAAACCATATTCCGGATGCATAGTTTGAATAGACTCCTGTACCAGCCGGCCATTCCATTCCAGAATGTCCTGAGGCTCTGTGGGAAACAACCATACCATTATTCTCAAGATCATCATTGATTCGATTACCGGTAAATCGACCGGAATCTAATCTTTGTAGTTGTTGACCTTGTTGACCATTGCTATCATATCTTTCAGCACCTATCATGCTGGAAGACGCTAAAATAAGAATCATCACTGCAGTTAGCAGTAGATGTATTTTCTTAATTGCTATATTCATTAATTCTTCTCCTTGTCGATATATAGATTAAAGTTCAAAATTTACACCGAAGCGGACCATTCTAGGATCGTTCCAGTTTCTTGGATCCCGAAGTTGTGCATTATAAAACTGCACGGACTCAGGATTGGAATTTGCCCAGATTTTACCCTCAGGAGTAGCAAGCCAACCATCGCTAGCTTCATCACCAGTAGATTCAAAAACATTATCTACATTATCTGAATCCAGTAAGTTTGTAACTTGTAGGTATACATTAAAATTGTAATCTCCCATAAAGAAATCACGATCCAGTTTCAGATCTAAATTGGATACCCATTCACTATATGCAGAGTTTACAGAGGAAGTCGGTCTATACCAGCCGGCTCCATATACATCTGATTGAATTTCTGAGGGTGTGTAAGCTGTACCTGATCCAAATGTAAATAATAGATTAAGACCGCTATTTGATAGTAACCCACCATCCTCGCCCAATCGATAATCAAGCATCATTGAACCGGTATGTCTTTGGTCATAATTTAATGGATTGGTTAATGTTGGGTAGGTATCACCTGTCCAGGTAATGTTCCAATTTGCCAGTGGATCTGAACCTGTACCTTCAGCAAAAGAAAGTGTGTAACTTACATTAGCCATAAGTCCGTTTACTCTTCTCATGTTCAAGTTTAATGATACACCTTTTACAATACCAAAATCACCATTTTCATACTGTGCCCAGACAAATGGAGATCCATTTCTCATCCCATCTTCGTGATTGGTCATTGTTGTGAAATCTCTGATTTCCTTAAAGAAACCGGTGATATCCAATGCTGCAAAAGCACCAATCTGTTGTGTAAGACCCACCTCATATTGTGTGGTTCTTTCTGGTTTCAGATTTGGATTAGGAGATACAGTCTGATTACCCTGTGTAAAGTTGGCAGCCAGACGGCTATCAGCAAGATATAGTCTGTTCAAGACAGGATGCTGAGTATATTTACCATATTGTGCGTGGAGTTTTGTCTGATCAGTCACAGGGAATGAAAAGCCAATTCTTGGACTAAAATATGATTCTGAATCAACATCAACAAATTTTCCACTCTCACGAGACATATACTCTTCATAAATCTCACTGTTAGGATCGTCAAGACCAGCCTGAAAGGCAGCTTCACCATCCGCGGCTATGACTTCATCTTTATAGGTTTGCTGCGGGTTGTAGTCCACATATCCATCATCAAGCCAAACATTTGTCCAGTCTTTTGCACCTTGATTTTTAGAATCAAAAAAGTCAAATCTAATACCAAGATTGACAATCATATCTTCTAATTCAATTTTATCCTGTACATAGGCACCAAAGATGACGGGTTCACCTGGATCCTGATAACCAAAGCCACTGTCATCTCCTGTGATTGAATAACCAATATTTTCAGTATATGCATTCATATAGGTTAAATAGGTCCAATCATTATCAGTTGCAACACCATCAAGTTCGGCATCATGATATCTTTTTGCTATTTCCAGGGGTTGGCTAACTCTATAATACTTTAATTCCGTTTTTCGATAATCAAACCCGGCTTTAAGTTCATGTTCATCAAGCTGATTCAGGTAATCGGCTTTGATAGAGAAGTTTTTGGATTCATTTATAGAATAATCATTGTAAATAGCACCAAAACCTCTGAAATTTGCAAAGGCTTCAATCGCAATTGGGTTGTTTCCCCAGTCGGTGAAGTACGAATCATCAGTGATTCTGCCATAATCTTCAACTCTATCCCAATGCTGAGAATCTCCTTCTTCAAATGTAAAATTAAAAGTTGATAAGTTTAATTTTATATATGAAGTATTGGAAAGTGCATAGGTCATATTTGTATATAAAGACACAGCTTCTTGTTCAAATTTTGGCATATGGTCATTGTTAACCAGGCTATAATCATGATAGTCTGTTGCAGTTCTATCTTCATGGACATAATTCCAGCCGTCTTCCTGATTAAATAGTCCACCCACTTTAAAGCGAATCCCAGAATATTCAAATAATAGATTTCCGGTTACAGTCATACGGTCGCTGCCTGAATTTGGCGCTGGGCCGAATTCTTTTCTGAAATTATCATAACCTGCGATAATGACATCATCATTATCGATTGCGTTATAAGCCAAATCAGTGTGTGAAACTTTTGTAACATCCACAGATAGATAGTCATCAAGACCATATGCTGCAGGATCATCGGCAACGATGCCGGCGATTGTATTTGCAAGATTATCCTGGGCTGCCTGTGAAAGTCCATGTACCTCTGTTGTGTCACTAGCTGTGCCAACTACTGTAAAGAAATCATCCTGCCAATCTGCTACAGCAACACCATTGATCATTAAATCACCTTCCCAATAGGCTCCTGTTTCACCAGTATTGACATAATCTCCATTAGCATCATATTCCCATAATTCCATTTCCGTTTTGGTGATTCCACTCCAATCGATAACATCTCTATCTAACATGTAGTGAGGTGCACCGCTTGGGTCATTATCATCAATTGAACGACCTTCGAAACTGACAAAATACTTCATGCCATTCCCGATTGGACCGCCTACATTGAAATTATAAAGATTATAGCCATATGAATACAGTCCGTCATCAGAACTGGCATCTGCATCACCAAGTCCAGCGATGTATTCACCAGAAATTGAGAAAGTATCGCCACCGGTTTTAGTAGTTGTATTAACAACACCACCATTGACATTACCATATTCTGCACCAAATCCACCAGCCTGGAACTGTAATTCTTCCATGGCTGAATTTGAAACCTGACTCGTATTTTCCATGTCCCAGGAATTATTCATATACACGCCATCCACATAGTAAGCAACATCACTACTTCTTGAACCGCGGACATAAATATTCCCATTGTCGGAAACTGTACCTGTCTGTAAAGCAACAACAGCCTCAACTCCCCTGAGTGGAAGGTGTTCAATTGTCTCAGCATTTACAATACGAGTTGTATTTGTGGTGTTTTCATTTATTAGCGGTGTATCAGCAACAATTTCTACCAAATCTCCTTTTACGGCTGATACGTTTAGAACGAATTCAACTGTAGTGGTAAGATTTGCAGAAACATTGATGTTTGAGACTTTTACTGATTGATAACCGATATAATCAGCTCTTACAGTATAAGTCCCTACTGGTACACTCAAGATGGTGAAACCACCATCTGCATCAGCAGAGGAACCCAATGCGGTCCCTTCGATGACCACACTGGCACCTGCAAGTGCCTGGCCATTTCTTTCAGCTACTACTTTTCCTGTTACTTTTCCGAAATCCTGTGAAAACAGAAAAATGGGTACAAGAGTAACTAGAACTACTAGCATTCTTTTCATATTATTCTCCTATGATTACTTTTTGAATTTTGTTGAAAATTCTAATATTATAGAACTTGCTTAAAATTATTCTCCCCGAATTCAAGTAACAATTTACATGAAGTATCCGTCGGAGCACAAGATGTTTTTAGGAGGGGAAAGTGTGGTTTCGCCTGAATTGATGTGAAGGACAAATAATAATATTCATTAATCTATTGTTATTACTTATATTATGTTTATTTTCTTAATTAGGAGCGTCTATTAAATCGGTTAAATAATTTCGGAGTATTTTGGTATTTGTGTGGTTTGAACTCCAGTTTTCCCAATAACAGGGAAAAATTCCAATACCGGTTGAACTGATAAAGGCTTCATCCATACCCGAAATTTCATCTATGTGGATGTGCGATTCAGAAAAGGTCAATCCCGTTTTCTTTGAGATTTCAATGATGCTGTGGCGCATGATACCGGGCAGCACACCCAAATCAAGACCTGGAGAAAGCAATTTATCACCCTTGATAAAAAAAATATTTCTGATAGCACCTTCTGTAATAAATCCATCTGAATTAATAAATACCGGTTCAAATGCACCCTGCTTCTCTGCTTCTTTTTTGGCCAGCATATTGCCCAGATAATTGACAGATTTTATCGCCGGCTTAAATCGAATGAGGGGGAATGAAGATTCTTTGAGAAAAACAATCTTAACCGGAATTTCTGGCTCAGATGATAGAGGACGAATTGAGACATAAAGTCCTGGGGTTCCCGTATGATTCCATGGGAACCCTTTATCAATAAACCCCCGGGTTATAATCATCCTTAGCAGACCGTTAACAATCTGATTTTTCTCAATACTTTGCTCAAGAATAGCTACAATAGCGTCATCATATATGGGCAAATGAAGGCTTAAAATTTTCAGTCCAGATCTCAATCTATCTATGTGCATTTGAGGGCGGAAAAGTTTTCTATTTTGAAACCTTACCGTTTCAAATAAACCATCACCATATAAAAAACCAGCATCATTAAATGGTATTTTCGCATTATTTTCATGGACCCATTTGCCATTGATATAAAAAATGATGTTCGCCATCTGCATCCTTATTGTTTAATGGTTTGGGGGTTGTCAGACAAGAGTGATTTTATAACAGCAATCTTATCATGTGCTTCATTCCATTCCTCTTCTTCATTTGAGTCCCAAACTATCCCCCCTCCAACAGGGTAAATGCCTTTACCATCTTTGATAGTCATAGTTCGAATAGCAATATTGAAATCCATATCGCCATCAGAGGTTATATATCCCAGGCTTCCTGTATAAATACCACGGTTATAATCTTCAAGCCCATCAATAATCTTCATTGCCATTTCCTTTGGTGCTCCAGTAATAGATCCGCCGGGGAATAGAGCTGCAAAAATATCCATTTCGTGTGTGTGTTTTTTCAAGGTTCCAAATACACGGGAAATCATATGATGAACTGATGGAAATGAAAATATTTTTTGAAGATCAGAAACATCGACACTACCAAATTCACATATTTTCCCCAGATCATTTCTCATAAGGTCGACAATCATCAAATGCTCAGCCCGGTCTTTCTCGCTATTTAATAAGGCATTATATAGTGATAAATCCATATGTTCAGTACCACCTCGGGGGCGTGTGCCCTTTATGGGAAAAGTCTCGATCACATCATTTTTTGTCTTTATAAATTTCTCTGGGGAAATACTGAGAATACACTCTCCACCAGTATCTAAATACATACCGTTTGTTGGCCGGGCAAGATGTCGCATTGACAAGTAAGTATCCCATGGAGAATCAGGAGTATCAAAAAGCATCGGCATGGTATAATTCACCTGATAAGCATTCCCAATTTCCAAATGTCTCTTAATAGATTGGATGTCTTTTCTGTATTTTTTTCTATCTACCGGGTTTTGCCCTGATATTAAGGTAACAAGCCTTTTGGGTATTTCATCGCTATCATATATCTCCCTTACAAGTTTAGGTTTACCAAACCACAGATATGGGAGAGAATCATCAGATTTTTTGAAAGTTATATGCGAGAAAAACACTGCTTTAATATCATACGATAAAAAACCTATCGCCGCGATTCCATCCGTTTCCATTTTCCATTTATCAAGAATTTTCTGTACTTGTTCTAATGGGTCACCATCAACTGGCTGCGAGTTTAAAATTAATCTCCGATCAGGCATAATTTTAATAGTTTCATCAAAACCCCAAACCGCATATTTTTTGTCATTCTGTCCGTGATGATCAATGAAAGCTACCGGTTCACCGTATTCTCCAATATAATCTGGCAGAGATTTCTTCAACTATTTCTCTATAGGGGATTTCCGTGAGTATCCAAATGTGGTGTAATTGAAAATCCCTGGTGAGGTGATTGCATATGAGAAAACTTTTGACTTGGAAAGGAAAGAATTCAAACCTGTTTTTTTTACCTTTGAGAGTGGTATTCGATGCCTTGTGCCATCAATCACCTTTTCAATATCAGGACACTCAGGGGGGGTCCAGGTAAATGAATTTCCTATCAATTGGAATATTTTCATTACTACATCCATGTCCCAATCCGGGTTGAATTGATATTGATATGATGTAAACTTTTTATGGATGCCTGAAAGTTTTGACCGTTTTTTTAGGGCTGAAATTTCCCGTAACTTGAGATACAGTACTTGATCTATCTTGTCCTCAAACCGTTCAGTATTGACATCCCTAAAAATTTTCTTCCAAGGAAAGTCGGATAATACGGTTTGCCAATGATTGGCATTTTCTGAATAATTTTGATACTTCAACCATGATGCATCGGCATGCAAAAGAAGCATTCTTGATATCTCGGATAGTTTTGAATCGATATTGTGGATCCAAAACAAAAAGAGGATTGTAGAAAAAGGATATTTTTTATTGAAATATTTTGCGGTCAGACCAGTAAGTATATTTGGGTTGCAGGATGTCTCAAATCCAGCTGGGAGTGATTCATCGAGAGAAATAATATGGCCACCAATGGCGCGACCTTGTTTTGGGAGAATATTCATATCCACCCAGACGAGGTTTTCTCGATTATTCATACCATCACGGGAAATCCATATTGAGCTCAAATCATAAAAACCATCCAGTTTCCATCCTAGGGTTTGATTAAGAAAAATTGCACATATCAATCCATCATAATCTGCAGAAATAATAAAATGCTGGTCTCTTTCCATGAGCCAGGGAAATTGCGAAATCACTTTTTTTCGATCTAATACCACCATTGAAATTATCACTTTTGCCCGGCAATCTGTGACAACCTAATTTTGACCTTAATTGTAATTGCTTGCGCTAACTATTCAAGATATGAGTAAATTAGCCAGCTGACAACAACACAATAATTAAAATAAAGAACAAAGGAAATATAAATGTCATCAATAAAAATTAAAATGGTAGCGCTTGGACTCGTTTTCAGCATGTCCACCATGACCATTGGACAGGGTCTAGAAGGTACAATCCAACAACTTGTTGAAACTAATGGTATCGAATATATATCTCCGTTAGTTACTGCCTTTGGAACCGGTATGAATTCCGGCACTTTTAGTACTGCAAACTCCCACAAACTCCTTGGTTTTGATGTATCCATCAATGCTGCTTTGGTATCAATTCCAAGCGAGGCAAATACATTCACTTTCTTCATTCCAGACAACATTCCATTTTCATTAGATTTATCTAATGATGGGCTCGGAACCTATGATTTTACTTTTGATGGAAATCAGTTGTACCCCGGGGCAAGAAAGTCATCCACCTTTTTTGGTAAAAAGGTATCGAATACAATAGCAGCTGATGCGAGCTATTTAGAAGGATCCCTGGAAGATCAATTAGTAGCTGATGGCGTTAATCCAACAATTGCCGCCAACCTGGCGTCAACTTATGCCTCTTCAACGGCAAATGAACTGAATATCTTAACACCAGTAGGGTTTGATTTTTCAAATTTGCCAACGCTTATGCCTTCTGTATCCATTGGTTTGCCATATGATATTGAATTGACCTTACGAGGAGCCCCCGAAATTGACTCTGAAGATATTGGTAAAGTTTCATTCATTGGTTATGGTGCTAAAATTGGACTAAATCGTTTCATCCCGATGGATATTGGTGTTCTACCTAGATTATCTGTTGGTTACTATATCAACACTCTCAAAGTTGGCGATATCATCGATGCAGAAAGCACCATCCTTAATATTCAGGCCAGCAAGAAACTATTATTCCTCACCGTTTATGGTGGTTATGGTATCGAAAGTACAACCGTGGATATTGATTATACCCATGACGATGGAACTGATGTTAGCTTTACGGTCGATGGGAAAAACGAAAACCGTTTTCTAGTGGGCGCCAGGATGAAAATGTTATTTTTCTCGTTCAACGTGGATTATAATGTTGGTGAATATAATGCAATTAACGCCGGATTGAGTTTCTCATTCAGATAGAAAAAATTTAATAACTACCGGCTTCTCGCCATAGTTAAATAGAATTATTAAAAGGGTGTCTTCGGATGCCCTTTTTTTTTCGCTTCGACTCCGCTCAGCGACCTTAAATCAACAATAAATAAATATTATTTATAAGGTATTAATTTGACACTTACACTTTACTCAGTGACCTTCTGCTAACTACAGATATTTATATTTAATAAAGGTATTTAATTGCCATTTATACCTCACTCAGAAATCATTAATAATCACCAAATATTTGTAAATGGATAAGTATATCATTTCACCACTTATATCCCGATTGGTGATCGTCAAACTCTCATAATTAGGGAATTCTTTATTGAGTAATTAATTTAACAATAATTAACGGCCCAGGGTCACTGAGCGGAGTCGAAGCGACCTAATTCATATTATTGGCAATTATTATCCTGTCTGTACCCTTCCAAATCTGTTTGGACCAGCGGTCTTTTGCTTCAATAACAAGGATATACTGGCCTGTGACGCAAGTATTTCCATCTGATCTTTTTCCATCCCAGCGAATGATACCGGCTGAAGCGGAAATTCCATCATTGATGACCTTCTGTCGCCGGCCCTTTACATCATAAATTGTTGCCTTTAGATATACTTGAGAAAATGGCATATTGTATGATATGATCAATTCATCATCCAATCCATCATTGTTTGGTGAAAATGGATTGGGAGCACTTAGGAGAGCGCCTTCAGCTTCGATGGCAATAACAAAAATTGAGTTTTCCGCCCAGGCAGTATTACCTGAGTCCGCAACACAGATGCCCCAATTTCTTTGATTATTTGAATCCAGAAATCGGGTGATTCTCTCCAGTGAAAAACCATCCCCGCCTCCCCAGGATGACTGATACTCCACATGGTCAATCATTTTTCCAGTATGGTCGAACAGGTATAAATTATCCGAACTGTTATTTAATCCGGGAAAACCCTGCTGAGTGATCATATTTTCTTGTTCTACACCACCCGTGATGACTGCATATCCTGATGATTCTAAAACTGAAGATTCGTCAATTTGATTGGGTAAATAAAAATCTACATCATCAACCAACCAATGCATTAGGTCAATCTCATGAGTTAATCGGTTTTCTATTTCTACCCACTCCGGATAACCGCTTATCGGATCATACATAATTTCATTTATAACCACATCGTTATAATCAAACGGGACATTGACAAAAAATTCAAGAGAATCATTACCCGGTTCAAAATCTCCAGGTGTTGCCAGGTTTATCAGAAACGGGAATCGACCGCTAAAATCCATAAAATCTTCAAATATCATAATCGTGTCCTTGTGAGTGCTATCCAACTCAAATGGAATCATATTTGAACCGTTGATATAAAGATCTGAATTGGCAGCTAGCAGGCCATAATTACCGACGATGGCAAAGAGGTTAAATATCTCATTTTTCTTTGGATATTCAGGCAAGACCCAGACAGAATCAATCCCGGCATCATAGATAAAAGAGCTTACACTATTTTCATCCCCGGGACTACCATGTATATCAATGCTTTGCCGCCAATTTGCCGAAACATCCTCAAAATCCAGGACGATTTTTTCAAGGCTATGACCCTGTTCGATGCCTGTTTGCCATTGGGTAAATGCCATGGTATCGCCGGTGGAATTGCTTAGAAGAATCTGATCGGCAGAATTTCCCAAACCATTACCGATGCTATTGTCATCAACATAAATGATATTCACTTCATCAGGAAAAACAGAGTCAAAACAGACTTCATAATCCTGCTCAAGAATTACTGCATACTCATTGGGAAATAATATTGGGTTTTCAGGAAGTAGCTCATCTACCGAATGGTTATCGGTCAATAACCAACCGGATATATCAATCGGATTCACGCCAATGTTTATAATTTCCACAAATTCCTGATTAGATCCTTCGCAGAGAGGATTATACAGAATCTCGGATATAACCACCTGGCTATTTGGGAGAGTACAAGCAAATATCAATGATACTACTTTGCATATTGCATTCATGCGCTTTTTACGTTGAAAAGTTTTCAAATATGTCATCCTTCTTTACTCCTGACATGTTTTAGTTGGGGATTCGTGATTAGTCTATAATGGTATTCTGGCTTGCGAGTTTATTCGATTCCAATAGCGATTATATAACCAACATGTGGCTGATTTGACCTCCAGTTGAGATAGTTCTTCAGTAAACTTTGTAATTATCTGCTGATGTTTTTGTATTGATTCTTTTGTGAGAATTTCAATGTCTGCATCTGATTTTGTCTGATGGATTTTCTTTATTAAGGATAACTCTAATTCCTGAAATTCTTTCCTGATCGGTATTATAAGTTCATGATAGTTCATTAGAATTCTGCGATGAAGTAATTCATGAAACCACCAGATGGATTGTTTATCAAAGTACTTATCCTTTTGAGGAACGATTTCATTCATAAAACCATCGGTCAATCCCAGGGGTTTAAACACTGATGTGCATGGCGCTGATGTCATAGTGGTCCAGGCGATTGGTGGATTTTCTGCATCCAATTCTGTGATCATTGAATTACAGGTTTGGGCTGCATGCCGGGTCAGTGAATTAGCCGAGTGGGCGCAAACATCGCTCATTAGATATGATTGATCCGGGTGGAATTCCTCATGCTGATGACTCCGAAGAATATCCATTGCGTATTTCAAATCAATCTTTTCTAAGCTACATAAATAGATTTTTGATAACCTCTGTCGAATTTTTGAACCTGAAAAATATGAATAAAACCGGTCAGCATAGGAATTTGCAAAATGAAAAGTTTCATTCTTTTTTGACCATCCTTTTGATCGGGCATAGGCAATCGCTTCAGGATGTATCTCGTTAAAATCTTCTCCAATGGATAAACGATTGCTGATAGAGGTTCGATCTTTTACTTTTTTTGCCGCCCAGAACGTACCTGCTGTCTCCAGTATCCAGGCCTCCTGTGGGTCAGCAATGATATAACTATTATGGTAATAGAATGTGTGGGTATATCCGCAATTACTGCCTTGACCAAAATCAGTCAATAACTGAATAATTATGTCTAATGCCTGATGGGCAGTATCTGCCCTTTCGAGGGCCAACCTGAGAAGATCCATACCGGTCAACCCTGATTTTTTATTCACCGGCATTTTTGTGAAAACTGCTTCATTTCCAATAACTACTTTTTTCTCATTGAGCCCCATCTCAGAGCCCCACATCCAGAAAGGTCGACTAATCAAAATTGCCTTGGTGTGCTTAACTTGCGGAATCGACATATAGGTGCAATCCAGTATTTCATTTGCGGTGTGATCTTTTGCCGGATAATATTCAACGGACTGCATCTCATTTGGCTCACGGTCGCTATTCTTACCAAATATCATTTTGCCAGAGGTGGTTTGATGCGGAGGAATGACAAATGTATCACACATAACTATCGCTCAATTTTATCAGGCAGGGTGAATTCATATCGATCTCTAAATATTTTTGTGGTTATCCATCGGTGGATTCTTCTGGAAACCTGTACGATTTGCCAAATGCGTTTATCCTCTTTATAATAGGATTCAACATCATTTGCTGTAAGAGAGTTCGAACTTATCCACAGACTTTCATTGATTATTTTGATCATTTGAGGGATTAAATCCGGGCGTTTTTCTTTGTATAAATTGGCAGTAAGATCGATCATCACCGAGCGAAAATCATAATAGCGATTGATGACATCATCTAGAAAAAACTGACGGATGACCCATCTCAATCCTGGCATGGCGCTTTTGAGAAACAACTCCGGGTTTAGTTGTTCCTCTCCAGTCAACCTGTATAAAGGCGTGCTAGTATCAATATAAAATAATGTTCCGGTTTTAACATCGCCATCCAGAACCCAATTGGAAAGCTGGGCGTCCAGGGCGAATTGCATTTGCGGACTTTTCAGTTTCGAATGGACCCATACCTTTTCAGTTTCCTGGACGACTCTCAGTAGTAAAATGTCAATCTGATCCTGACTCAATGAATGAATTAATTTGTGGGCAAACATTGTAGTAGTTAGTTTTTTCTGACAAATATATAATACTGTTGGCAAGTCCTTTTTAACAACAATATGGATATGACTTTCCGGAATATTCAAGCCGGCATCGCTAAGAAGATTACAATAGTCCTCATAGGTTTTTACATAATTATCGGCTTTCTGCTGATTTGAAAAAATGGGCAATCGCTTGAAAGCATACTCTGGTATTTTTTTGAGGGAAAAGATAGATGAGATTTCACCATAACCAATGATTTCAGCATCTTTCTGATTGGTAAATTCAGCAGGGTTTAATCCTTCTTCAAATTTTTCCAATACACCAAAGGTTGCAGAGTCAAGTGGCATATTAACTGGTTCTGGTCCGCCAGCGCGAAAAGGTCTTTTTGGCATTTAGCAAAACACGGAGTTTTCTTGCCGAGTTCATTGCTCTATCCAACTTATCCATAATATCGTCAATGATTGATTCATCAAGATTTAGAGGTGGTAGAAACTGACAAACAGAAGTATCATTGTTGGCATAGACAAGAAGCAGGTCTTCATCGAAGGCTGTTTTTGTCAAAACAGGACCAGCCGTCTCATCCCGCAGCATCAAACCCATCATCAGCCCAAGTCCGCGATAATTGATAAAAAAGCTGGGGTATTTCTTGCGAAGCTTTGAGAGTTTTGTCTCGAACAAATCACTGAGTTTATTGACATTTTTTAAAAATTCTGGATTTGAGCTTATATCCAAGACTCTCGTGGCAATCCGGCAGCCTAATTCACTACCGCCAAATGTTGATATATGACTAAATGGATTTTCTTCAAACACCGATGCCAGCTTTTTGCTCAGTACGGTTGCGGTGATGGGATACAAACCCCCGGATAGACCTTTGCCCAAAACAACTATATCCGGGATTATACCAAAATGTTCAAATGCCCAAAGTTTGCCTGTTCGACCGAGACCGGTTTGAACTTCATCTAAAATGAGAATGACATCATACAAATCACATAATCTTCGGACTTCCTTCAGATAGCTTTTATCGGGAACAATAATCCCTGAGGTAGCTGGGACAGTCTCTAAAATAACTGCCGCAGTATTGTTGGAAATCTGTTTAGTGAGTGCTGAAATATCTCCAAATTGGACTTGGGTAAAACCGGGAAGACGATCACCAAAGGGTGTGATATATTCAGAATCACCAGCAGAAAGGGCCAAACCGGTATGACCGTGGTATCCCCCGGATGCTGAAATGATTTCTTGTCGTTTTGTTGCTGCCCGGGCGGTTTTTAATGCGAGGTCAACGGCTTCACCACCACTAACACCAAATACAGTAATTTCAAGATCACCAGGCATCAGTTCAGCAATCTTTCTTGCAAGTTTTGCCCGTTCTTGGCTCATTAAATGATGATTGCCAATATCCAGTTCATCAAGTGAAGATTTTAGTAGATTTATAAGTTCTGGATTTCGATGACCCAGATTAAATACACCGCCATTGCAATGAAGATTGATCAGGTTTTTTTCACCATCAATATCCTGTATAGTGGGCCCATCCCGCAAACCCATAACAAAATCCATATTGTACGTTTTGAAGAAATCAGCTTTGCCTTTTGAGACATATTGGCTGAATTGACCAATAATTTTTTGCTTCTCTGATGTGAACGATGATTTCATTTTTGATTATTTGATTTTGAATTCATGAAATTATGATATCAAGTTTCAAGATGAAATGGAAATTACAACTACCGTAATATTTTAAAATGATTGCTTGAATGGCAGATAAATTAATGGATAGTGTCTATAGATAGCAAGGTAGGAGAGGTGATCAGGCAGTAAAGACAGAATTTCCAATCGAGTTATTCCACCCCCGTCCTTCGGACACCCCCGCCAATGGGGAAGAAATTGACACTGATTTTATACCCAAATTATAGGTATTCAGATTCCTTTAAGTGGGTCAATCAGATGGTTCGTCTTTCACAAGTGATAAAGCAAGTTCTTCAAGCTGGACAGCATCAACCAATGATGGTGAGTTATCCATTAGTGACATAGCTGAAGTTGTTTTGGGGAATGCTATCACATCTCTAATTTGTGAAGAATGCACCATCAGCATTACTATCCTGTCAAAGCCAAATGCCATACCGCCATGAGGTGGGGCTCCATACTTAAACGCATTCATCAGGAAGCCGAACTTTTCATTGGCCTCATCATCGGCAATACCCAGCAATCGGAAAATCTTCTCCTGAAGTTCTCTCTGATGTATACGAATGGATCCTCCTCCCAGCTCATAACCATTCATAACAATATCATAACCAAGTGATCGAACATTGCCCGGATCTGTGTCCATCTTGTCCAAATCATCCGGGTGTGGAGAGGTAAATGGATGGTGGAGGGCATCCCAGCAATTATTATCGGGATTCCATTCTACCAGTGGAAAATCAGTTACCCAAAGCGGAGCCCAGGCATTTTCATCAATCAGGTTTTCACGTTTTGCCAATTCAAGTCTCAGAGCACCAAGGGCATTTAAAACGACTTTTTCTTCATCACCAATAATGAACAGAATGTCACCATCATTTACATTTAGATCTTTTCGGATATTTGCCTGCACATCTTCAGAGAAAAATTTGCTGATTCCACCCGAAAGGACTCCATCAGTCGCTTTCATCCACGCCAAACCTTTGGCCCCAAAATAGGTTTTCATATAATCCGTAAGTCCATCAATAACTTTTCTACTATATTTAGAATTATTTGGGCAAACCAATGCTTTTACCCTGCCGCCATTATCCACTACCGTTTTAAAGGCATTAAATTCTGACTGCTTAACGTATTCTGAAAATTCCTGAAGCTCCATTTCAAGACGAGTATCCGGTTTATCAGATCCAAAACGTTCCATGGCATCATGATAAGATAATGAAGGGAATGAATCCGGTAGAGAAATATCCAAAACCGTTTTCCATAAATATTGCACCAGAGATGTGCCCATTTCCATCACATCATCCTGGGTGAAGAATGAACCCTCGATGTCTATCTGTGTAAACTCCGGCTGTCTGTCAGCCCGGAAATCTTCATCCCTAAAACATTTGACAATTTGAAAGTACTTATCAAATCCAGCAACCATAAGCAACTGTTTGTAGGTTTGTGGAGATTGCGGCAAGGCATAAAACTTATGTTTATGGGTCCGACTGGGGACAAGAAAATCCCGTGCCCCTTCAGGGGTTGACTTCATTAACACCGGTGTCTCAATTTCAAGATAGTCGTTAGAGTCAAGAAAATCTCTCGTTGCCTTGGCAGCTTTATGTCTGACCTTCATGTTATGTTGGAGTTCGGCTGTCCGCAATTCAAGATAACGATATTTGAGGCGATGATCTTCATTGGCAGAATTTCGGTCGTTTACATCAAAAGGCAATGGAGCAGATTCATTGTATACATCAAGCTCAGTGACTTCCACATCAACTTCACCGGTTACCATATCAGGATTGACATTTCCTTCCGGTCTGGCGACCACAACACCACGGATGCCAATGACATCTTCCAGTCCCAGTTTTCTGGCAATTTTGAAAATTTCAGGATAGGTTTCTTCATTGAAGACGATCTGTGTTTTTCCATATCGGTCGCGCAGATCGATAAATAATAACCCGCCAAGATCCCGGTGTTTGGCAACCCAGCCCGTCAGCGTGACATTATCACAAATATTAGCTTCTGTCAGCTCACCACATGTTTTTGTTCTTTTTAACAATTTTTTCTCCGATTAAAGGGGCGGAAATTTAATCAATTTCGCAGGTATTCATCGATATGAATTGACAAAGGTCTGAAAGAAATATTTTGTTTTTTGGATGGGATCAGCTATCTAATTATATAAAAAACAAAGTGCCAACTGCCATAGTAACTACAGTTATCAGCAATACAACTAAATACAAAAAGGATATACCAATAAATTTCAGGATTATTGTCCGGTACTTCTGATTATAAACTCGTCTCATTGACAGGATTAAATAGAGCAATATTAGTAATAGAATCACCCAGTCCATCCCGGAATCCATTACTGAAATTCCGAATCCACCTTCGTTAAAACCTCCTACAATTCTATCAGAATTCATCAAGAAATCCTTAAACATTGAGATCATTGACAGGATATAACCAAATGAATGAAGATGCAATGAGAATATAAAGTGCTCGATGTAATATTTCCTTTGTCTCCAGAAAAATAATTTCAAAATCGCTGCGATCACCGGGAGAATAATAAACATCGCTCGCGGCAGATTCCTTTTAAAGAATTCTGAGAAAAGACTGGCAATTTCATCACCATTCATATCATTGAGTTTGCCTGCTTGATTTACAAAGAACTCTCCAAGTAAAGAATTATCAGTACTATCCTCATCAAAGCTTAAATTAAATGAATTTTCAGTGTCAGCCGTGAATAAACTATCTTGAAGCTCTGTTGCCACTGAGTCTGCTGCTGCAGTTTCAATATTATCAGGTTCACTCTCGTTAATATTGATAAATGGATTGTCAGTATTCATAAAAACAAAAAAGAAGAATAACATGCTGGTGATGATATATATTCTAAATGGTTTGACATAGGATTCCCGACGGCCGGCAAGATATTCATTGGTTAAAAATCCCGGTTTGAATAATAATGGCAGGATGCTTTTAATAATTTTAGAGTCTACTGTAAAATAATCATCAAAAAAATCAGATACTATTGTTTTGACACCAACTTTTTTCTCAACATATTTCTGACCGCAATCATGGCAATACAAACCCTGAATTGGGGCATCGCAATTATGACATATTTTCTCTGATTGGGTAATTTCTTTATTTGTCAAGGTGCTCCTGGGGTTTTGAATGAAAAGATTGACTATTTAAGCATTGAAACAATTTATCAAAATTTATATGGTACAAAGGCCAATATAGTATTGGGATATTTATCAGTTATAATTATAAAGCCGTGATTATCGAATTTAACTATGCCTTCCCAATTATGTGAAACACCCTCTTTAAGCTGAAGATAAACGGGGGCACGGTCGGTTAGTTTTACGTTGCCATTCTCAATTTTTAATTCGATTATTCGTTCAACCACTTCGCTTTTTGAGTGGGTTTCCCCAAGACCATATTTATCAATGAGGGCATCCTTTCCGGTATAGAGATCTTCACGATCACCGGACCATAAATAATTCATTACCCAAAATCTATTTTGATCATCCAGCTCTGTGGCATCGGTAATACGATATTCAATATTGGGGAATGGAATCACATCTACCGTACCATCGGTTCTGGATAGAACATGCATTTGGGGATTGTAATTCAGATTAGCACCATTTGCTTCATAAATGGTATAGATTGAATATCCCGATATGAGAAGGGCTTCTTCACTAAAATTTGATATATCCGTTTGTGGTTTAACCACCGCTTCAGGATGTCGGTCCAATTTTATCTCCATGGCTGCATCATCAATTTCACCTTTGATCACATATCCTCTGATATCGCCCTTTTTTTCCGCTTCTACAGTAAGATAGACCTGATTACCTGAAAATGCAATTGCCTCCAAACCCTCATAACCTGGGAATTGTTTTTCAAAATTCTTTGGGAAATCCACTTTTATTTCTTGAGGTGTGATTTGATAAGTTGATTCACTGGAAATATAGCTGTTTATTTCATCCTTTGAGATTGCAAATATAACGTCATCAAATTTATCCGGATATTGCGGAAGCAATACTAACCAATTATTATACCATGTTAAACCAGAATATTCAGCTTTTGCCGCTGATGCAACACCTGTGAGATGGATTTGTCTGTAAGCGATCTCCTGAATAGGGCTATTTGGTTCATTATCTATTTGTGGAATACGGCAAAAAGACAGCCCTATGAATGCAATTAGTAAATATATTCGTTTTTTCATAAAATTATTTTTTCCATACTTTCTGAATATCAATAAAAGGAACCAGATACCATTGATCGCCAAAGGGATACTCGCCATACGACAATGTGTAACCGAGATGAATTGAGTATTTTTTACCTATCTTCCTGGAAATAATACTGCTGTTTCTGAAGTGTTTGTTTGTCTCACCATTGATAAAAATAAAATTGTTCTGAGTGGCAAGCCGCCATTTGGAGTTAAGATTTTTCTCAAAAGCAAAACCCAGGGAATAAGCCGGGCTCCTAAATGCCGATATCAATGTGGAGTAGACCAAAGGGTGATCGATGATCAAGCGGTCATCAAATTGCCCTTTTCGAAACCCCAATGTCACCTCAAACGAGGGAGAAAAAGTTGTTTTGCCAATTGTAGTGGTGGCAATAAATTTTTGTTTAATGATTATTAAATGTGGGGAATCTCCTACATCAGGGTCAGGTGCAATGATTCCACCAGTACCATTTCTCTGAAGCAATCTCAATAATGGTGTTGGATAGGCGAAACCGGTTTTTGCTGACACCTGCCATTTGTCAGTATCTTTGATTTTATATTTTACCGAAATATTCGGCATAACCACTGACATTGACGCATAGGTGGATATATCTAAATCCTGCCGTATTCCATATACCTTTGGCTGTAATAGACTATTGCTGCGTGATTTTACACCGATAAATTTTGCCGAGTCGAAGATGGTTGATGGCAAGAGAGTTCCAATCAGACACAAAAAAAGAAATATATGTTTATTCTGGAACACAGATACTGCCTCCACAATCTTCAGTACAAATCAATCCTTCTTCCATGCAATAACACTGAGATGGATAACAACCTGTTGAATCGCAGATGTATCCTTCCGGGCATCCTTCTTCGATACATGAATATTCTATGCTTGCGCCAGGTTCACTCCAGGAATACGAGCCCAAATCCCAAAACTCAAAAAAATATACATCAGCCGAGACGGGAGCATGATCGGATAACGGCATAGTGTTTTGGTGCGTCACTGAATTACTAAAACCGTTAGGATGATTAGTAAAAAGATAGTCCAATTTTCGCGTCCAGAACCCATCACCGTTGGTAGTGTGAGAAAAATGAGATTCTTCATCGGATAAATAGTCGTCTAGAGAAATTGCCGGGTGATAGCCTGCATATAAATCGTCCAGCCAATCTGTTTCGTCATCATAATCATCCGCAAGAAAATCTTCATCTTCGCATATTGAATCTGGGAAATTACTGGTCTGCGAACTTCCCGGCGGTATTTCATTCAGGTCACCGCCAGCAATAAAGGTTTCACCCATCACGTTCAATCCATCCAATTCATCCACTAATCTATCTATTTGTTTTTCCTTGGTTCCGTCTTGTGAGAACGCCGAGGTGTGGATATTCAACACCCAAAATGGTGTAAGGCTGGTACTGATATGTGCTTTGAGAATGTTTCTTTTCAAATAAAAATGCCTGGTGATAGCATCCTGATCGGATCGCAGCGGTAATGAGATTCTTTCAGCGTTTCTAATGGGATAAATAGACAGGATGGCATTGCCGCTATCTACAGGTCCCAATCCATCAGAGGGCACAAACTGGTTTTGCCATTGGGAAGCATAAACACCATAACTTAAATGGGTATTATCCAGCAACCACTGCACCTGGTCGATATATGCAGTTCGTTTTGAATTGACATCGATTTCCTGAAGTAGAATAACAGAGGGTTCATTTTCAATGATAAAATCGGCTAAGGCCTGAAGATTATCTTTTACTTCTGAAGCCGTCATATGAATTCTGTCACCATAACAATCAAACCAGAAATCTATGCGGCCACCGCCAAACTTCACATTCCAGGTCATTACTTTTGCGGTTGATCCTATGATTAATATCTGCTCAGGCGGCATACTGGAGGCTTCATAATAAATTACATCATCAATATTATTAAAGCTATCCCCAAAGGGATCACAGGAGGTAAATATGAGATATGAAATGAGAATAATTATATTTTTATTCATTATTAAAAGTTGATTATAATTTTGTTGAGGTCTTATTGATGGAGATTTCTTATTTGAAGATTTGAATATTTATATTTATTGAGTTCTGATCATTTATTATTTTAAGAAAATTACCTTGCTGGAGTAAGTCTGATTTTCAACAACCATATTCACAAGATAAATACCGGCACTGACATTTTGCGGATTCCAGAAAATCTGATGAGTTCCTGAAGGAAGAATCTTATTTGAAAGTTCTGAAATAAATCGACCCTTAAGATCAAAAATTTGACATGAAACATGTGACATATGCTGAAGATCAAATGTTATTATGGTGGCAGAATTAAACGGATTGGGATAGTTTGAAAGTCCAATCTTTAGCGGAATTTGCATATCATCATCAGAGTTTATAACATGATCAGGAAAATTCTCATACTCTTGAATACCATCTTTGGATAATACCGCCAGCATCCTGTGATCGATGGGATACCAATTCAATTGGCCTGCCAATCCATCTTGCGGTGGTGTACTCATCACGGAATAATGATAATCAGGGGGATTGAGTTCAGGATTGACAAATGAACCATCAGAATAGAACAAATCAATGGTAGTTGATAATGTGGACCTGTATGCATAAATATCAGATCCGTCGGAAAAAATAATATTCTTCTTCCCGTACTGATGTTCTTTTTCTAAAACTGACAGCGCCGCCAATAATCCTCTAAATATGTCGTCATTCTCATCGCGAATATTCTTCATGATCCACAGGAATATCAACTCGGAATCAACAACATAATTCCAGCCCTCATCATCCTGCCAAAAACCATGACCAAATGTTTGCGGGGGATGGCTGTCGATCCATTCATAATCACTGCCATCATCCGTGATAAGGTTGAGTAAAACCGTTTTATCAACATTGCCATTATGGGCCAATGAATAGGTTCTGCCCTGGAATGTCATTAAAAATGGATGGGGATTGGGTATATCCGTTGCCCCTGAGGACGCTTTTCTCACATGACCCAAACCAATAGTTGATTGACTATCCTCTGATAACATTTGAGAGACAAACTGATAAAATGACAGTGAATCCGTTTCAGCAGGTAATGGCGACCGAATCAATTGGTTGGATTCATAAATAGCTGTATCTGAGTAATAGACCATGGCCCAGCCGTTATGATTATTGTAAGGCCATGAGTTTTCGCGGCATCCACCCTGAAGCTGAAACTCGGTGAGTTCCTCACGGATTGTGCTGTCCAAATTATTATCTGAATCAAACAGCGTATATCCCGGGAGTGAAATTGTCGCCCATAATCGACAGGCATCCAGGGGTGAAACCAACAGGATGATAATGACAAATATCAATCCTGAGAATGATTTATACCTAATCGGATATTTTGGCTGTATGGTTTTTGTTATGGGCATCACCGTTTTCTTTTTTGAAAATAATCAAGTATAATTTAAGACCTTTTTTTTAATAAATCGATTTTGTCATGAGGATTTCCTGACAAACGGAACAAAGCGTACGCCAATTCCAACCTCTTCTGAAATAGTCCCATCCATGGCTTTTTCAAATAGCGTCAAATATTGAACACCATGATTTTTACCAATAGGAATAAGCAGTTTACCACCAGATGATAATTGTTCAATAAGCGTTAGCGGTGATTCTGGGGATGCCGCCGTTACAATAATTCGATCATAGGGAGCGCAATCAGGATATCCATCGTGGCCGTCTCCCAATATAATAGAAATATTATCATATTTCATGGTTGTGAATCTTCTCTTTGCAGTTTCATATAATGCTGGGATGATCTCAATGCTGGTGACAATTCTGCCAATCTCTGCCAGGATAACGGTCTGAAATCCGGAGCCGGTACCAATTTCTAAAATCGAATGATTTGGCAGGATATCCAGAACTTGAGTCATGTGGGCAACAAGACTGGGCTGACTGATTGTTTGTTTGAATCCAATCGGCAGTGGAGAATCAGCATAAACCCGTGACTTCATCTTATCCGGCACAAAATCAATGCGATCCACATTTTGAAATGCCTTCAAAACAAATGAATCAGATATTCCATGATGTTTGAGATGATAAGGATCGTTCATTTTAAATCATAAACTTTTTTAGCAATAGATAATCAGTTGGCGTATTGACATTTAAAAGGTCTTTGCGGAATTTTTCGGCATTTACCATCTTTGGGGCGTTTCTTTTGACATGATAAAGCAATTTATACTTTTCATGTTCAATGGCTTCGACAAAAATACTCTCCATTGATTTATGGTACCAGGCGCAGGTCGGAAAGCTCTTGCCATCCAATGTGGGAACAACCGAATTCACTTCATCATTAATATTGTCTTTCAGCGATGAAATAAGACCGGCAGATACCAGAGGCATATCAACACTAATGATAAAATTCCATGGAGTATTTGAGTGATTTAATGCTGTGGCGAGTCCGTTTAGAGCACACTGGATTTCTTGATTATCTCTGGCAAATGGCAGATGCGGATGTGTTTGTTTTTTACCAATCAAGGTGACAGAATCAAATTGTGTTTCTAGATTATTATAAAGAAATTCTGCAAAAGTTAATTCCCCCAGTTTCATGAGAGATTTGTCTTGACCCATGCGGCGGCTTTTACCACCTGTTAGGATGTATGCATTCAATAATTTGATCCCTTGTTTAATAGATGAATTGATAATTATGCTGTCAATTTAAGAAGACTTGAGAATATCATTTTTATCGAAAAATATATTAAAAATATCGAAGGGTTTCGACTTGCCTTCAAAAATTTCTTAATATTAATGTCGTGAGAGTCCACTTATATCATTAATAAACAAAGGAATGATCAAATCAATGAAGAACCTAAAAAATCCTTTTCTTATTGGATATGTAGTTATTTACATGATATCTCTTGCTATTTTGAACTCCAGCGAGAATTTTTCTATTGGTAATTCTGTGACCATATTGGTTATCGTTGGATTTGGATTTTCGGGCCTTGCCTTTATTTTAACCCGGTTTTCAAAACCTATGAAGATTACCGTCTCCGGATCATCAAAGGAAATGTTTTTTCTAGTATTTAGTGTGATTGTGATTGTCGTTTTTCTAACTTGGGGCAGTCGAGCTTTGAGTAATTTATTTCTTAGTTCTTTTGACAAGACATCCTTTGTGACACATTTTGGCCATTTGATTCAAAAGCTTTTCTTTTTTGTTGCCATTCCTCTATTTGTTATGCTCAAGTACTTTGGATATTCACTTAAGGACTTTGGTATTCAATTTAAAAATACAGGGTCAAATTGGAAGAGCCACCTTCCCGTCATGGTGGGATTGGTTTTGTTCTTTATTCTTTTTAATTATTTTGTTGGCAGGGGTGCTGAACCCATTAGGGAGGGTCATTTTTCGGCCATGCAATTGATCATTGGCATGCCTTTAAGTTTCATCTGGTTATTACTGGAGGTGGGTTTAGTGGAAGAATTCTTTTTTAGGGCATATCTCCAAACCCGACTTGCTGTTTTTTTTAAATCTAAATTATCAGGTATTATCACTGCCTGTTTAATTTTTGGTTTGGCTCACGCCCCCGGATTGTACCTGCGCGGTGCCGGATCCATTACAGCGCTTGGTGATTCCCCCACATTTATTTTTGCCGTTGCCTATTCAATTGTTACCTTGTCGGTTGCTGGCTTTTTTCTGGGTATCATCTGGATTCGTACCAGAAATCTTCCCCTGCTCATGGTGATTCATGCCGCTGGCGACCTAATGCCCGGTTATCCTGAATTGATGCAGGTGTTTAATATTTAATTATACAAATTAAAAAGAGGCTGCCCGGAATGGACAGCCTCATCTAAGGAGAAGACATCAAAAACGGCTGATTATTTAATCAACATGAGTTTCTGAATGTCTGTTTTTTTACCCGAAATCATTTTTATCATGTATATACCTGATGCCATATCACTTGCATCCCATTTAACATAATGAGTGCCCGCATTTAAATCATTATCAATGAGGACCTCAACCTCTCGTCCCAACATGTCAAAGACAATTAACCGAACAGAATTTTCCTTCGGAATATCAAAACCAATATTCACAATTGGATTAAAAGGATTGGGATAGGCAGGATATAGTTGAAATTCATCTGCAGATAGATTGGGTTCCCCGATAATGATTCTCATTCCATTGGGGCCCGAAATGATTTCCTCGGTTATTGTCATATCCGCCGAATTATTTGTTGAGCGCTCTAAGCCATCAAACTCCAGCTGTAGAATATCATGTTCTCCAATCGGAATTTGAAACATGTCATTTGGGTATAATACCAATTTAATTATGCCAGTTGTTTCATTATTATACTCAAGAATAAGCCCTGAGGCATCTTCCAGCAGTTCAACTCCAGTAAACTCATGTTCCTGGTGATTATACTCAACATCCAGCTGAACGCCTCTGACGGGAACATCGGCATTCAAGGTAATAATATTGACCATATCATCTGAACGTGCCAAATCATGTGATTGATTTGACCGCAGATGGCCATAACCCAGAGCACTGGCTTTACTTCTTTCCAATTGGCCACAGTTAAAGTTTAGAATACAGTCCACAATTAGTATTACATCCATAATATTCACTTGTGAGTCATCGTTGACATCACCATTATATAGTTGATTATCTGATAATTCTATCTCATCCATCGTGTAGGAGATAATAGTACTTACATCCAAAATATCTACTGTGATATCAGTATTTACATCGCCAGGTAGTTGATGAAAATAATAAGCACCGATGTCTTTGATTGTACCGTCTGGATCATATTGACCCGTCACAATATCTCTGCAGGGACTCTCATATGTTAGATTATAATCTGTTGCCGAAACAAAGAGCGGATCATCTGTGATACTATCATATATAATTGCCCCTATTGGTAATAATGAATTGAAATAATCGCAGTCATTGAATATTATGTCAGATGATAAACTACGGTCCATGCCATTGACATCGCTTGACATTAGAATTGAATAGCGGTAAAGTAAATCATGATAAGTGTCTTCTTCCGATAATAGGGTCATTGGGCTATTAACTATTGTACAACTTTCAAAGCGTGTTGCATGCTGAATGTCATGATCACTGGTCCATTGCGCATTGGCAGTAATATGAATGTTTTCAAAAACACAATTCTCAAAAATTGAATGCTTTACAAATTCATTGTTGTATTTCAAATCCATCTCAACAATGTTGCTATCCGGATAATTATTTTTAAAAATTATATTTGATAGATATATTTCACCTGATGGTTCTTTTCTAATAGACGAACTTACGCCAAATAATAATAATGATTTTTCTCCTGAGTCAGTTGAATTATTTTGAAGTTCACCGTTAACAATTAAATTGAAATTATCTGCAAATGAGATATTGAAATTCTTAGGAAACATTAGAACTTCATCTCTATCTAGAGTGAAATCTCCAGACACATTGTTTATTTGTGTGTATATCGGATTAATGTGTGCATTCTCCTCTATAAATACAACTGTTGTTTCTAAATCAGAAGAGGGAACATTGGTACCATTACCAAAATCAACACCAGTGCCCGACCATTCTACAAATTGATAAATCTCATTTTCTGTGGCAATTAACTCTGGAGATTTTAGTAGATAGTGCAGTCCTTGATCTGGATATTGTTCCATGAAAACCCTGTGCTCACCTGTAATAGCAATCTCACTAAAATTTCGAAACTCATGTGGATGATTCCAAAGCAAAATATCATCTTCTGGGTTTTCCAAATACCAGGGATCATAAAACTTGATTGACTCTGTGTTTCCATTAATGTTTATTATAGTCACATCTTTAAAATTTGCGATTTCGTCTGATTGAATTCCAATTGTGTATATCCGATCATGAAATAATTCAAAATCCATCAAATTATTATTCCATTGATAATGCTGTTGTAATCCATCATTTAAAAATTGACTGGTTGTTCTTACAATTACATCTGTAAATGATGGTATTACCCTGTATTCACCAGAAGGAATTGGGTTTTCAATCCAGTCAAACAATCCGTCCACTGAAAGAAATCCTCCTAAATTTTCCCCATTTTCCAGACTAATATTTTTAAAAAGCGTTTCTTGTTCAATATGCCTGGAGAATGTTTCCAGTAAGAATATTAATGTGTTATTCGAAATTATATCATGAGCATATGATCCATCTGGCTGGAGAAATATTTCATCAAATGGAGTATAATCCCAACTGATAATATCAGCACCATTAGAAGAAGCCAAATCATTAACTACTCCTCTTAAGTCTAATGCCGACTCAGACCAGATAAAAGAGGGGGGACCACTAAAGTTTAGCTCATATTCAATTCTAAGATAGTTCATAAATGGAACGGGGATGGCAATCTGATCATTTACACTTTCTTCGGGCCAGGAGGTTAAATATGAACCTGGGTATACATCCCTTTCGTCAACTTCCACAGTTAGTACAGGATATCCCTCTATAATTAATGACATCAACGAAGACCCGGCTACTGCATCTGGATAAGATGAATAAATATTCTGGCTTTCCACATTGCCCTGGCCATTTGATATGGCAATATTCTCTGTTTCAGAGGGATATCCTGTCGAATTCAATTCATTCAAATATGTAAAAAATTCGTTATACATTGGCCCTCCCTCCCACTCAGAATTATCTTCTCCGGGTACAGGGGGGTCAAAAGTATTATAGATTAATAGTTGTTTCGCGGCATCGGATTGCATAACCAAGGCTAAATTCTCAATTTCGGAATGGCCTCCATCGTAATTTGCAATAAGATTTTGAAGTTGAGAATTAACATAGGCCCCTCTTTGGGGTGAATCATATGAAATAAATAGTCCACATCCGTGATCCAGAGAATTCTCTTCAGCCCATGCCAAAGCAAATCTGGACAATATCCCCCCCATACTTATACCCAAAATAGAGGTCTCGAAAGATAGGTTCAAGTTATTAATCATGTCAAGCGCACCCATAAGAACCATGGCATTTTCTTGGAGATTTTTTCCCCCAATTGCGAAATTTAATATGAAGATATCATAACCCATTGGTTTTAGGTGATTCGTAATAAATGGTTCTGTTCTTCCATATAATTGTGATGGCCACATTGTGTTTTCCACATCAAATCCTTCGACTATAATTAATGGTCTGTCTAAAACACCATCTGCACTTACATAGCCCACCATTAAATCATCGTTAGATGAATTATAGAAAAGTTCTGGTAATGGAAATATTTTTACAGGAAAGTATATATCATAGACGTCTTCCATCGTGCTGCCAAGTGAGGTATAATACTCAACATTTATTTTATAATGGATTTGGTATTCTGAGAATTCGCCAGGTAAAACATTTGGATAGTCGAAGGATATTTGGTGAGAAGCCTGACTACCGGTATAATCCAATTCATAGCTTCCATTATTATCCATGTCAACTCTTACTCTCGTTTCATGACTAATCAAAATCCAGTTTGGTGCAATGGCATCTGGAATAAACTCATTGTAACTTAAGGTTACCTTGAACTGATGATAATAACCACCCTCTGAATTCAATCCATCCATGCCAATATTCTTCCGAGATGGATTTGTAATAACATCAGAAGTAGCAGAGAAATTTTCAGGCTGTAAATCCCATTGCCCAAACTGGATGCCAGGGGCGATAATTACCAATAAAAATATCAACCTTATAAACATATTATTTATAGCTGATAATAATTGTGCGTGTTTTATTTGAGGAGTGCTGTTTTCTTTCATGATGTTCCTATCAATTGATGTTATTGAAGGATTCATTGACAGATAAATTCTAATAAATATCAAAATTATACGTCATTAGGTTTTATTTCGATATCTTTATGCAAATCCTTCACTACCAACATAAAGATATAATTATTTATATATAAAATATTTTATTACTTATCTGTATCCTCTTACAATTATACTATTTTCATAATCATGTGTCACTCCGACTATAATTACAATATTTTCAGAAACATCCATTCCAAGGTGTACCTGGCTACCACCAATTTGATCAAATTTATATAAAGATGTCCCGTTGTAATGATACGTTTCTCCACTGGAACCGGAATAAAATAAATCATTGTGGTTTGATCCATTGAATGTAAACATTAATAATTCTTGTCGTTGTGTCAAAACGGTACAATCATTAGAGTCTTCAGAATTACATCTAAATATTCCATGGTTTGTTAGAATCCACAAATATTCCTCAATATCAGTATATATGCCATATATCCATCCTGAGAGAATGTGATAATTAAGGAAGAGGTCAGAATATATATAATCAGAATAAATCGTCAACTCTGTTCCATTATATTTATAAATAATCATTTGATCTGTAGATTCATCAATACCCATAAGCCATATATTTGATTCGTTTATACCTGTAATTGATTTTATACTGATATTTGGATTGCACTGAATTTGAGTGAACATATTTCCATCATAATGAAGTATGAAACCACCATTTCCAGCAAAATATATATTACTGTGGTCGATTCCGTGAATATATCTGACTTTGTTATATATTCCATCTTGCCAATAGCATTCCCACATCTTATGAAATTCATTTCCATCATATCTATAAATATTACAGCCGTCAGAAAACCATATCTCGTCAGTTTCAAATGCGAACACATTTTCAAATGGTGCTGGTCTTTCAATTTGAATAACCGTCCAATTCTCCCCATCCCAATGGGCGGTGTTTCCATGGGTTTGCCCAAGTTCAATTTCTCCTACCACCCAAATATCATTTTCGTTGATAATGGCTGCATCAAACAGATCATATCCTGGCAAGGTATCTGTTATCCAAAATACATCGTGACTTGTGGTATCCAAGCAGCATTCGTTTAAAAGCTCACTGCAGTTATGGTATCGGTCCTCGCAAATTACTTCGCAGCATTGTGTGGAGTCTGATTCACAGATATTAAATCCAATATCACAATCTGCTGGCAAGATGTTCTCCATTGTCGTGGAATCCTTACAGGCGATTATGAACATTGGCAATACTGCGATGGAGATGATGTTTTTCATTGCATTATTCAATTCATTTTCATCCTTTTGAAATTTGGTGGTGTGTTTATTTTTTGGGGTATATGAATGGGAAATAATTTCCAATGGAGGCATTTTGTCTCATCCATCACCCATAAGGAAGTCAAGTTTTACCTGCCCCTGTGCAAATCCTTCAATTACAATCACAGGGGCAGGTCCTTCAACTAATAATCATTAATTCTATCGGAGAATTAACAATAACCATGTTTGACTATTAACCCTAATCATATATTTCAAAGTTATTCATTCACCATTGAAATATACCTTTCCCGCAAAGGGTGCCTGTTCACTGGACCTGCCCAAATCCATTTCATATCGCAACAGGTCCAACCCTCAGTTTTGATTACCTGAATATTGTTATTTATAAATAAGTACTCTCTGCGGTGTCTGAATATAACGACAAAATATAAACACGAGGCAAGTTAAAATAATAATATGGCAATATATATTAATTATTGATAATTATTTTTATTGCCTGCAGCTTGATATTATGCTTCAAAACTTATATTGTTGAACCTATATTAAATATCTCTCTACAAAAATCAAGATAGCTGGGTTCGCTATCTATAGCTGGTCAATTGCTGACCTTGTCAATGCTAATCTGGAAAACTCTCTCATTTTTTCCAGATTTTTCAGGTAACCGTTTTGGGTTATCTAAAATCTATACCGGGTATACCGGTTATTAAAAAATCGCTGTAGTCTCAATGAACCAGATTTTTAATTCAATGAATAATTGGCAGAATTAATTATTGTAGTAGGATCTGATTTTTTACCGCCGACCAATGATATCTCTTGGGATCTTCTGGCTAACCATTTAACCGCATCACTTTCAATCTCAAAAAATTCCAATGATCCACCATTTACATATGCCACATCGCTGCAAAATTGGCCATAATCGGGGTTCCAACTGATTGGCGAGTTTATGCATGCAACATTTATTGATTCACCAAGCGTTTTGACAAAATTTATAGCCGTACTATAAATACCTGTTATGGATAAATTCCCAACTATATTACTGCAGTCAATAACTGCACTTCTTTCACCAACGGCATCACAAGTATAAAGAATCGTTTTCCATAATTCTGCAAGACTGTATTCTGCCAATTGACCATGTGCCTTAAAATAAATGTAACCTTCTCTAAATTCGTATTCTACTTTGAGTGCCATATCTATCCTTCTTTTTTAATATTTCATAATCTGCGTACCATCTAATAATATTGGTGGCAATGACTATACATATCAAAAGCCGTACCCGTTATATTACTCAGGCGTTTTACTACATATTTTAATAGCCCTTATTCACAGCCTTTATCTGACAAATATTTATTTTTTAAATGTTTATATGATGACGATTACTAAAAATATTTTTTTGAATTAATACTGTTCAAATTTATTGATATGACGACCCTGAGGGCTTGTGTCTCGAATATTTTACATCGTTGTAAAAATATTTTGACCCTGTAATATTTATTTTACACGATGGTTGTGGACTTTCCATTCAAAAAATAATCGTGTGCTGAGACCTTTTTCATCTTCCTGATCAAAAACTCATGTTAAATTTCAGACCTTATTTTCAGATTAAAAGGTAGAAGTGAAAAAATATAATATTGCATATCCTATACATCAACATAAACTGAAAAATGGTTTGACAGTCCTGGTCGTTGAGGATGACAGTCTTCCCATGATCAATTACAATACCACATTCAAAGCTGGCAGCAGAAATGAGTCCCAAAAAACGGAATCACGGCATGGAATTACCGGTATATCTCATTTATTCGAACATATGATGTTTAATGGATCAAAAAAATATGGAGTCGGTGAATTTGACAGACTGTTGGAATCAAACGGCGGATACTCCAATGCCTGGACAAGTAAAGATATGACTTCATATTACGAAGTATTTCCATCCAGCAAGTTGGAGCTTATTGTTGATATGGAGTCAGACAGAATGTCTAATCTTGATTTGACTAAAACCATGTTTCTATCGGAAAAAGAGGTTGTGAAAGAGGAGCACAGGATGTCTGTTGAAAATTCTATCCCGGGAACCATGTGGGAAATGCTGTATGAACACGCCTTTTCCGTTCACCCTTATCATTGGCCGGTGATCGGTTGGATGGAAGACCTGAATCAGATAACCCTGGCTGACTGCAAGTCATATTATAAGCAACTATATTCACCATCAAATGCTGTCATCTCTATCGCCGGGAATGTAAATGCTGATGCTGTTTTTAAGCTGCTCGAATTAAAATACGGTGACATTCCAGGGTTTGATATTCCTTCAACAATTTTTCCATATGAGAAATTTAATACAGGTGAAAAGCGGGTGGAATTACGTCGACCCGCTGAGATCGAAAGCTGGCTGATTGGTTATTTATGCTGTAAGGGCGATCACCACCATATGCCTGCCCTGGACATTATCCAACAAATTTTACTGAATGGTGACAGCTCACGGCTTGTTCATAGTCTTGTTCACGATCAACCGATGGTTTTAGATATCTCCGGAGCATTTAACTGGGGAATTGATCCAAATCTCTTTTATTTTGGTTTTCGCGTACCACCTGGAAAATCTGGTGAGGATGCTCTCCTTCAGTTTACCAATCATCTTGAAAAACTTGCGTTGAACCTGGTGAGTAATCGCGAGTTGGAAAAAGCAAAAAATCAGCTAATATCAGAACTGGTTCATGATAACTCAACACTTATGGGGAAATGCGCCGATATCTCAGGTTACTCAATCATATTCAACGATCCAAAATTAGTATTTAATATGATTGATCGATATTTACAGGTAACCGTGGAAGATATAAAAACGGTGGCAGAGAAATACCTCACCTCAGATAATAGAACCATAATTCAACTAATCCCCCAATCTTCATAATGATCCAAAACACAAACACCATTAATATTCCAAAATTTGACAAATATCAGCTTGAAAATGGATTGACCGTTTTTGTCATGCCAATCAACAAAATGCCGTTGATTTCCGTTAAATGCATTATTAAGGATGGCGCCTCAAAAACTCCACCCGGGAAATCAGGGTTGGTAACTATAATGATGGAAATGCTCAAGAAAGGAGCCGGAAATCGAAACGCATTTGAATTTTCAGAAGCGATAGATTATCTCGGTGCCGGTTTTGATACTGCTGCATTACAGGATTATTCCTTTATTTCTGCAGACCTGCTGGCAGATCAGCTGGATGTGGGACTACGTTTATTTTCTGACATGATTCTGACACCAGCCTTTCCTGAAACTGAATTCATAAATTCAAAAAACCGTCTGCTGGCGGCAATTCAGGGTATCATGGATAATCCTTCATCCTTGAATTCACATTTATTTCACCAATATTTCTATGGTTCCGATCATCCCTATGGAATACCTTCAAGTGGAAAAAAGCAAGATATTGAGTCCATCACACTTCAAGATGTGAAGGATTGTTATGATCGGTCGTTCCTTCCCAATAATGCCATAATAATTGTTGCTGGTGATTTTGATACCAATACATTGAATGGACTCGTACTTAAACATTTTGGCGATTGGAAGATTGGCAAAATTCACCCCGAGCAAAGAAATATGGTTTCCAGTCAAACTGATAACCGTTTTATCATTTTTAACAAACCGGAGATAGTACAGGCACAAATTCGCATGGCCTCCCCGGGTATTTATCAAAGTCACCCGGAGACTTATCCCCTTGTTCTGGCAAATCATATTTTTGGTGGTAGTTTTACATCAAGGCTTGTCGATGAAGTACGTGTCAAACGAGGATTAACTTATTCAATTTCCAGCGGATTCACTCTCTCATTCCATCAGGGTGCTTTTGCTATAGGTACATTTACAAAAACAGAATCCACCGGGGAAATGATCAGCGTTATACTTGATCAACTATCTATATTTAAATCATCAGGTATAACTCAATCTGAATTATCCGTTGCAGTGAATTTTCTTGTTGGTTTATACCCTCTGTCTTTGGAAACGTGTGAAAATCTTGCTGGAAAACTGGGTGCCATGGCATTTTATAATCTGCCCTCTAACTGGATAAGTGAATATATTCCCACATTACAAGCAGTTACCATGGACGATGCCGAGAGATGTATCAAAAAACATTTCCCTCTAAAAGGACTCACGACTGTCATTCTGGGAAATGCTGAATCAATACTCCCCCAGGTAGAACCATTCGGTGAGGTTGAGATAAGGGAAATATCAGACATGGATCTCTAAGCAGTCATCTGCAGTGATTCATGTAGATTTCTAATACATTATTCACTGTAAATTTGCATCACACTTGGGGAAATATAATGGAACATATCATAAAAACGCATCTCTGGCTTGCAAACTTATTCTTTCTGTCATCCATTCTGATGACCACACTCTGGATGATCAAACGCCATAAAAACACTCTGCTAACGCAATTGCCAGCTAGGATATTGTATATGTCAGAGATGATTTTTAGCGGACTTGTACCCGCCGTTGGTGTCTGGTTACTCATAACTCAATCGGTATGGCTGAAATTTCCAAACTTCCGAATTAAATTAATTGCGGCATTATGTGCAATTGGATTGATTCATTTTGCCAATATGAAAATGAAGAAGTACATCGCCGGAGACAATATCAATCCAAACCTCGTCACATATCTCCGTGTTGCGGCTCTCCTCCTATTGCTTGTATCATACAATTATGGTTTAAATCTGTTAAATTATTCCCAAATGTAGCTTCACCACTCAATTTATCTTTTTTTTCTTTAATCAGATATGAAAAGAATTCCATTTTATAAGGCACATGGCACTGGAAATGATTTTATCATTTTTATCGACGATCAGCTTCCAGAAATTGTTCGGCGGCCTGATTTTATTTCAAAAATTTGTACACGGAGAACGGGAATAGGCGCCGATGCAGTAATGATAATTACGCAAGTCGACGGCTACGATTACAAAATGGATTATTATAATTCTGACGGGTCATGGGAAACCATGTGTGCAAACGGCTCTCGCTGTACAGCAAAGGTTATGTTTATGGAAGGGCTGACAGACAGTAAAATTAATTTTCTTGCCGGTGATGGACCTCATCAAATGGAGATCCTTGAAAATGGCATGGTGAAACTGCAAATGACCCCACCAATCTATAAAAGCAATATTTTAGAGGTTAATGGCTTTTCAGGATATCATGTTGATTCAGGAGCCACTCATTTTGTGACAAATGTACCTGAAGTCACTGTTGAAATGGTGAGGGCTTCAGCACCGGGAATTCGTTACAGCAATCTATTCTCTCCTCGTGGAATAAATGTGAATTTTTATCATGAAACTGATTCCTCTCATTTGGAGGTGATCACATATGAAAAAGGGATCGAAAAAGTGATGTTGTCTTGCGGTTCAGGCTCCATTGCGGCAGCCTATCACGCTTCTCAAGGTTCAAACCTGGAAAGTCCGGTTGAAATTACCGTTCCCGGTGGAAAACTGTATGTCAACTTTGACAAGTCCTGGAAAGATGTATGGCTTACCGGTCCCGCCGTTATTTTATTTAAATCACAATTGAATCCTTCGGATTTTCTGTAACATGCCATTTCGATACCGACCTGACGGTGATTTCATAAAAAATATCGATCATAATCGACGTGTTATGCCATATATCATGAAGAGCAAAATGGAATCTGTCGTCTATTTTGAGCAGAAAATACCTTCCGCCAAAACATGGAAATTCCTCAAAGAATTTCAACAGCAGACAGGAACGAAAGCTACTATATTTCATCTTGTAATATGGGCCGGGGCAAAGGTAATTCAAGATAATCCCCATCTTAATAGATTTATTTCTGGAAAACGAATTTACCAACGCCGCGGTATGTATATGTCATTTAGCGCCAAGAAGGAAATGACCGAGAACAGCCCCATAGTTGCCATCAAACGAAAAATTGAACCTCACTGGGATTTCGAAACACTCGTTAAAAATATTTCCGGCACAGTTCGAGAAGGAAAGAGTGACAACAAATCGCATACTGATATAGAACTTTCCCTTTTATTCAAGTTTCCCCGGTTCATTGTAAGTTTTTTTGCCTACATTATCATGAAGCTGGATCATTTTGGATTGATGCCGGGATTCATGATCCGCAATGACCCCTTGTTCGCCAGTGTATTTATTGCCAATCTCGGTAGTATCGGTCTTGGCACCGCCTATCACCATCTATTTGAATATGGGACAATTCCACTTTTTATAACAATCGGAAAACAGGAAAACCAACCATTTATAAACGCCAAAAATGAAATTGTAGTCCAGCCCGGTGTTTCATTAAAGTATTCATTTGATGAAAGAATTGCCGATGGATTTTACTGTTTACGTGCCCTAAAACAATTAGAGAAGATCATTAAGGACCCCTATCAATTTATATCCTTGACACCGGAAACCCGGTGAACCCTCGGCCTTTAGATATTCTCCGGTTTACAATCGACGATTATGAAAACATAGTTTGCCTTTGGAAAGCGTGCAGTCTTCCATATAAATCTTCTGGGCGGGACTCAAGAAACTCCATTGAAAAGGAACTGGATCATGCTTCTACAGAATTCTGGGTTGCCGAAATAAATAAGTGTCCTGCGGGTTCCATATTTGGGACTCACGATGGTAGGAAAGGATGGATTAATCGCCTTGCGGTGCATCCTGATTATCAAAGACAAGGGGTCGCTGGAGCCTTGGTTGCTAAAGTGGAAACGCAGTTCAAGAGATGTGGAATACAAATCATTGCCTGTTTAATTGAAGATTGGAATGTAGACTCTAGGAAATTTTTTGAACAACAGGATTATCTGATCCACAATGAGATACACTATTATAGTAAACGTGAAAATCACGACGTATAATTGAAATTTAATCTATTAATCAAATAATGGAAATACAAAAAATTATCAAATGGTCATATCTATGAGAAAATTATGGTTAATTATTGTTGTTACTTTGTTGATATTGTTGATCTTTTTTATCAGCGGCGATAGCAACCCAAGCCATTTAAAACCCCTATCATATTGCCCTCCTGATGCACCTGAAATGATCGACGCGTTAGCACCAAACTCCATTTTATCAAATGCCACCCGATTGCTCGACGGCAAAGTTAATGGACCAGAGGAGGTAATATGTGATGAGACTGGACGGTTATATATTGCCAATATTGACGGTCGTATATTGACCTATCGACCTGGCGGTGAGGAAAGTACTTTTTTTGAATCTGCTGGCCGTCCTCTTGGGATGCGATTTGATTCGAAGGGAAATTTGATTTCCTGCAACACAGAATTAGGACTACTCTCTATTGATCCTGCCGGAAAGAGCACTGTTCTCGTTGCTAAAAGTGAGAACTTTTCCCTCATTGATGACCTAACCATTTCTTCAGATGATATCGTATATTTTACAAATGCAACCAGCTTTGATGGATTGGAAAGTTTCTATTATGATATCCTTTTACATCATCCCCTTGGAAGTGTATGGAGTTATGATCTTAAAACAGACGAACTGAGCAATGTTTTGGACGAGCTCTATTTCGCCAATGGAGTACAGCTGTCAAATGATGAAAATTCTTTGCTGGTAAATGAAACGGCGGCATACCAAATTCGAAAAGTGTGGGTGAAAGGGCCAAATAAAGGCAAACATGAAGTCTTCATCGATAATTTGCCAGGGTTCCCTGATGGCTTAGATTCCAGTGAGGATGGTAATTATTGGATCTCTATTGTATCCCCACGAAAATCTTCTGTTGATCATATTTATCACCCCAGGCCCTGGTTGAAAAAAATTCTTCTATATCTTCCTAAATGGCTTCGTCCGAAACCAACCCGTATTGGTATGATTCTCAAAATTAGTCCAAATGGAGAAATTCTTAACAGTATTCATGATATAAATGGTGAAGCAATGTACTCAGTCACCAATGTATTTGAGCATGAGAATACCCTTTATATTGGTTCTCTTTTTAATGATGCTGTTGGGTTATTGTCACTGCCTGTCGATGGCAGATAAATAAATTATTATTGGTTTCACCGATTTTACAGTTTGCTTACTTGACGTTATGTATTGCCGCTCTTATTCCTAAATCAAATTTGACATGGAACATCTTAATACACTTTTCCGATTTATAGCCTTTAGATAATTTTCCCTTATATTATCTTCAATCGAGAAAACAATTCGCCCTAAATTAATAGGCTTTTAATCAATCAAAACCACAAAGAAAAATGATCTATAATAGTATCCTAGAAACAATTGGAAAAACCCCTATCGTAAAACTGAATCGTATCGGTTCACAGCTGTCCTGCCAGTTATTTGCAAAATGTGAATTTCTAAATGCCGGTGGTTCAGTAAAAGACCGCATTGGTGTACACATGGTGGAAGAAGCAGAAAAGGAGGGACGGATTAAACCCGGTGACACCCTTATCGAACCAACTTCTGGCAATACCGGAATCGGCCTTGCTCTTGCTGCTGCGGTCAGGGGTTACAAGATGATTATTACCATGCCTGAGAAAATGAGTCGGGAGAAACAGGTTGTTCTTGAAGCCCTTGGCGCCAAGATAGTCAGAACTCCAACCGAAGCTGCATGGGATGCGCCCGAGAGTCACATTGGCATAGCAAAAAAGCTGCAAAGTGAAATCCCTAATTCACATATTCTTGATCAATATTCTAATCCCGCCAATCCAGGTGCACATTATAAATTTACTGCCGCAGAAATTTTGGAAGATATGGGCTCACAACTGGAAATGATTGTAATGAGTGTAGGAACTGGCGGTACCATTACAGGTGTTGCAAAAAAATTGAAAGAAGTGAATCCAAACATATTTGTTGTTGGTGTTGATCCATATGGTTCGATCCTCGGTGGAGGTGATGAAGTTTACCCCTATCATGTTGAGGGAATTGGTTATGATTTTTTTCCAGACGTACTGGATAATACACTGGTCGATGAATATGTTAAGGTCAATGACAAGGACTCATTTCTCATGTCCAGACGATTAATCAAAGAAGAAGGCCTTTTAGTTGGTGGGTCATCAGGGTCAACTGTCTGGGCCGCCTTAAAAGTTGCCAATCGTCTTGAACCTGGACAGAAATGCCTAGTTCTTTTAGCCGATTCGGTGAGAAATTATTTGACAAAATTCATCGAAGACAAATGGATGAAAAAACTGAGTTTTATGGATTGATCAGATTGTAGAATAGGAATCACCATATGCGCCGGGAAATAATTGTTGATAACGAAATTCAGGTAATCCTGGATAAAATCCGATACCATTATCGACGACGCGCCAAAATTGCTCTATACAAACTTCTCCAAAATACCCACCCTGCGGTATTATCAGATGCATTTCGACATCTTTCTGAAATTGAACGTAGCGATATATTCCAGTATATTCAGAGAATGAGCATTCTTAAGGATTTCCTCCCTGAACTGGATGACATGATTATTGAAGAATTATTCGAGGATAAAAAACCAGATGATGTTGCTCAAATCATTCACAATCTCCCTGCCGAGGACATGGTTGATATACTCGCCCTTCTTCCCCAACGATTATCTGAACAGATACAGGAAAATCTCGACAAAGAGGAACTTGAGGAAGTTCAGGAATTATTTCAGTATCCTGAGGAATCTGCCGGTCGTATTATGTCCACCCAGTTTGTCACCTTTGAAGAAACATTTTCTGTGCGGAAAGCAATCGACCGATTTCAGGATATGGATGAGGATACAGAAGCACCATTTTATATTTATGTGGTTGATCAATCTGGCAGAATGGTTGGTGTTTTATCATTACGTCATTTACTTCTCTATCCGCGAAGCACCATTTTGCAGGATATCATGGAGAAGAATTTCATTGCGGTTTCACCAGAGACGGATCAGGAAGAAGTAGCAGATATTGTTTCACAATACAACTATTTAGCAATTCCGGTTCTCGAAAAGGATAATGAGCTTGTCGGCGTCATTACTGTGGATGATGTTATAGATATTATTCGCGAAGAAGCAACTGAAGATATTTTAAAAATGGCCGGCGCCGGGGATGACAGAGAGATACTTCATAAATCCACCCTGGAAAGTGCCCGAATACGTTTTCCGTGGTTAATGGCAAGTTGGCTAGGAGGTGTTCTCGCCCTCACAATTATTGGTGTATTTGAATCCCTGCTTGAAAAAACCATCGTCCTTGCAGCATTCATTCCTATAATCATGGGCATGGGCGGAAATGTCGGTACCCAAACCAGCACCATTGTTGTAAGGGGAATCGCTACGGACAGGATCAACCTAAATTATGTTTCATCAGTCATATTCAAGGAAATCAGGGTTGGCATGTTACTCGGGGCAATTTACGGGTTCTTACTTGGCATACTTGCATATTACAGGTATCTTGATTTTCAGGACCCTGCCATGCTCGGTGTCGTCGTCGGTACAGCTGTTTTCTCTGCAATGGCTATAGCAAGTACAATTGGAGTCATCCTGCCAATATTCCTTAATAAGCTGAAAATTGACCCCGCCATCGCCACCGGACCCATAGTTACCACATCTGTTGATATCTTTGGTGTGATCATTTATTTTTATATTGCCAGCATCCTTATAAAAATCTAGCATTTTTGCAATAATGAAACCCCTCAGCTTCCAGTCCATCAGTTTTAATTGATACACTAATTCAAAGTCCATGACCACCCTGTCAATCTGTTTTTTTATTATCGCTTCGATATATTTTGTTGGACTGCTTGCATTTATCATTGGAAATACCAGGAAAGAGGCACATCTTTCAGTTATTAATGATCCCTTTTCAGTCTCAGTCATTGTCGCTATCAGGGATGGCGCTGGCCCCCTTCCTGTCTTACTGAGAACGATGAGCACTCAAACATATAAAGGGAAATTAGAATTTATCATCGTAGATGACGAATCTTCAGATGATACTGCTGGTATTATTCAATCATGGGCCAAGAAAGACTCTCGTTTTCTCTATGTGTCTTCACTTGAGGCTGACGATCAAAACCTCAGATTAAAAAAACGTACTTTGACTGCGGGGATTGAAAAAGCCAGCGGAGACATCCTATTATTTACTGATGCGGATTGTCACATGGGACCATGCTGGATACAATCCATGGCTGGCTGTTTCTCACAAAATGTAGATTATGTCATTGGTTATGCTGAGACTCATCCTTCCTTCAGCGTGGTGAGTCGCTTTCAAAATCTCGACTTGATGATGCTTATGGCTGGCACTAGAGGGATTACACGTCTGGGTTCAGCCTGGGCTTCTACTGGCCAGAATCAGGCTTATCGTAAATCGCTCTTCTTTCAGACCGGCGGCTTCTCAAAAATTTCTGATTTTCTTCAGGGTGATGATTCTCTTTTCCTACAAATAACACGAAAATTTGCTAACTCAAAAGTTATCTTCAATTCAGACCCACATAGTTTTATCACTGGGAGAACCGAAGAGAAATGGGGGAACCTTCTGCGCCAGAGAATTCGATGGGCTGGTGACAGCCTGATAATTTGGCGGTTTAATAAAATATTCTTTCTTTACATTTTGTCAGTTTTTATTACGAATGCCCTGCTGTTAATTTCATTTACTGGAATGTTTCCATTTATCGAAGTATTATCAATAATTCTCATCAAATTTTGTTTAGAATTCACTCTCTTCAATATTTTTACTGGCCAGATCAAGGTGAAAAGAAAATGGACCAATTTCGTTTACTGGTTTGTGCTTCAGATTCCATATATTGTCCTTATGGGAGTTATGAGTTTTATAGCCAGTAAATTTTCGTGGCGTGGAAGGCAGCTAAGTTGACTATTATTATTTTTACAATTGTCACCTTCTTTTATCTTGCCTTATTACTGTGGTTTAAAAGGGGTATTCAGGATTATTTAAATACAAATAAACAACCTGTTGAAGATCGACCTTTTGTTTCAGTGATTGTCGCAGCTCGAAACGAAGAACAGAACATCGAACCCCTTCTTCACTCACTCTTTCAACAGACTTATCCACATCATTTATACGAAGTGATCATCGCCAATGATCGCTCAACTGATGATACTCTAAACATCCTTAAGTCCGCCGCCAAGGAATATGACCATCTTGAAATTGTTCATATAGATGAAACGCCGAACGGCTGGGCCCCAAAGAAATGGGCTCTCCAATCTGCAATTGAAGCCTCACAGGGAACCATTTTGTTATTCACCGATGCTGATTGCGCCCCAGCATCCACATGGATCGATTCTTTAACGGAAAAATTTTACGACGAAAGTATTGGACTCGTTTCAGGGTTTGCACCTCTCACCGGAAAACATGCCTTATTGAATGAGTTGTATCTCCTTGATAGCATATCTCAAGATGCTTTTTCTGCCGGTGGATTCAGCCGCCATATCTCACTTTCATGTACTGGCAGAAATATGGGGATTCGAAAATCAGTATTTGACGAGGTAGATGGATATGGTGGGATCAACCGCTTTATCTCTGGTGATGATGATCTCATGCTACAGAAGATCGCCTCCTTGACTGAAAAGAAAATTCTATTTAATTTCGATGCTGGTGGGATCGTATACTCAAATGGTCCTGAGACCCTCAAGCAATTTGTCTTTCAAAAACTTAGATTTGCATCAAAGGGTTTATCTTATTATGGACTGCAAACCACTGGCAGTTTAAAACTTATCTTACCATTGTTGTATATTGCAAGTATTAGTTCTGTTCTAGCGCTTCCTTTATATGTTTTAACAGGTTCACCGGTGTGGATTATTCCCTGGTTGATTAAATTCACCGCAGAATTAATTTACACACGATATATTTACAAATTGATCAACATGCAATGGAAGCTTTTCTGGTTTATGATTATGTCGCTGGTTCATCCATTATATGTTGTCATCTTTGGCACCTTAGGGCCATTTATAAATATCCAATGGAAAAATGATGACAATTAGGTTTATTATTATATTGTTCTTTTCGCTGACTGTTTCTTTAACATTAGGACAAAATCGATACAACGTTAATATGTGGGGCATGACCGTTGCCACTGTGGAAATCACTGGGATTGACAGTGTTTATGATAGTGTTCCAGCTCGATATATTCACTTTGCAACTCAAACGACCTCTCTTGCCAATACCATTTATCCTGTAAACAGTCAATATGTCTGCTGGACCAATCTAGACAATAATCGAATTTTATCTTTTTGGAAAGAATCGCAGCAACCAAATATTATCAATGAAATTACGACTGAATCGATCCATGGGGATGTGATGTATACGGATACCCAAATAATCATCCCCAATGATGCATTTAATATTTTTTCTTTCCTCGATTACTTACAAACGCATCAGGTCTCTAACACATTTCAGTTTAGGCTGGAGCGCGAGGGCCTGCAATATGATGCGCTTGTAAACCGTCTTTCTCAAAATGATGACATCGTTACGTATAATTTAGAAATCAAATTAACAAGCTCTCAGAAATTTTCATCAGTAGTAGAGAGAACAGATATATTTACCTGGGCGGTATTTAAGCCCGGAGTATCGAGAACCATTACCGTGGATTATTCAAACAACCAAATTATCAAATGCGAATTCCAATCTGGTATTTTTAAATTACAGGCGGATTTCATCCCATGAAAACATTTATTAAGTTTATAAAAGACAATCCAAAAACTATTCTGACACTGATATCAATTGCCATCGGTGTCGTATTGATGCTGCGTTTTGGTGTTGACAAAAAAGCCGTTGCTATTGTCACTCTTATTGTTGGATTTATGACTAATGCATTTGCCGGTGTTGTCGCCCTCATAACTATGGTTCCCATCATTGGTCCTCTCATTATCAAAGTTCTTACCATTCCCTTCTTCTGGTTATTAAATGCCATGGGGTACTTTACCTCTGCTTATGCCATCAAAAAGGGTTATGGTAAAGATGTGATGACCCACCGTTTGATTGTCATCACCCTGCTTATTGGAATTGTACTTGGATATATCCTCGGGCATCTAATTCCAGTAAGATAAACCTTTTACCACTAACCTCTCCCCATTCAGCACGGATTGATTGTCAATCCAAAATAGACTTTTCCCAAACAATAATTATTATTGAATATTTATTGGGATAATTGATCAAAGTATTGACAGATTATTATAAATAATAATTTATATATTTAGTTATATTGCTCATATAGTTATTATATATTAATATTATGTTTCTATATTGTTTATATCTGTTAAATAATATTTGGTTTCAATATACCGATGTTGGTAGATTTTAGACAATTGATGGATAATCAGGAGATAATTGGATTTACGCTTCTCAACTTACTAAATCCGACCATCATTACATTTTTATTGCTCTCGTTTCGATTTTTTGTTGATTATATTGTTGAAGTAGATGATTCCTGTTTCCATTTAAATAAATGAAGGAGAATCTATGCATTTTATCAGGTACGCGGCCTCTTTGCTTGTTGTTATTAGCCTCATTTCGACAGCTGATAAAGGTCCTTTTAAATTGAACTCCCAACATATAGCGAGATTTGAACCCAGCTCAAGTTTATTCATTCCACAATATGAACCAAGCCCCATATTTCACTATAATAATCGAAACACAATGCATGTAACATTAGTGGACTCTGCCAATAATGGTTACGGCTTAATTTTACCAAACACTAAACCACTACATGTAACTCAGGATGGTTGGATACTTGGATTTCGCCAGTGGGCCGGAGCCAATGGATCTAGTGGGCAGATCGGGGCAGCTTATTCATCCAATGGGTTGAATTGGACAATCTATAATAATTTAAATCCAGGTCTGGGAGCAGGCCGATATCCCAGCGCGTTTGGCAATCTGGATTATCCTTACATATTTTGGAATGAATATACTACGATTGGCGAAGGATACGGTGGTCGAATGTACTATTCATTTGATGAATTTGGCTGGGATGGTGGCTCCTGGTCTTCACCAATGGAAATCGACAATTCATGGAATGGTGAGCATGATCAATGGGTAATTTCACCTGACCATTCCTTCAACATTGCCAGCGAAGAAAATTGGTTCAACATTGTTTATGATGATTGGCATCGGGGAAACGTCTGGGGAATGCATAGTGAGGCCTACATTGACGGTTCTATTATTTTTGGCGGTGAATTCATTTTGTTTAATGAAGATACCGATTTTATCGGAGGAACGGATGAGGGGTCTTTCACATCAAGCGGAATATTAGATATTAACAATGATGGCATTGGTTATGCTGCCGTAACAGCCTATTTTATTGATGGTGATGTTGGTGGAAGCCCATATGCGAATCATCATACTCTTGCATTAAAAATGACCGAAGATTATGGTGCTACATGGATAGGTGGTCAGAGCGGATCTAACTATTTTTATATCCCAGATGACGTCTTTTATCACATGATTGCCTCCGGTGATTTTAGTTTAGAATGGAATGATGAGTGTTTTGACGAACCACTAATTATCTCTAGCCTATTTCTAACCTATGATTTTGATATGAGGGTGGATTCTAACGGTAATCCTCATGTCATTGTTGGTGTTATAGGATCTGATACTGGGAGTGTATATCCCGGTTATATAGATAACGCCTTATATCATTTTACCATTGATAAAGATTATCTCACAAACCCCGGAGAACCACAAACAGCCACTGGCTGGAACTATTCAAAAGTACTTACCACCAATGATATATGGGTTTGGGAAGATATTGACGGCAGCTCTTATTGGCAGAATATGTTTCCAACAATTGCCATCAGTGAAGAAGATGAGAATGTTATTTGGGTAGTTACTTCAATGCCAGTGCAGGGAGAATATTTTGTAACCGATGATTCAGGCACACCCGAAGATTCATGTGATGATTTGGGATTATATCCTGAGTGGAATGAAGAAGTAATAGTAATAAAATCAATAGATGGCGGCGCATCCTGGTGGTGCCCTTACAATGCAACGCAAACAATTCCTGATTGTTATGTGAATATCGATGGTGTTTTAGTGTGTGGTCCAGACATGTATTGTCCAGATGGAATCACATACCTCGAGCCAAGTGAACAGAATGTACATGCTGGTAATGGAGCAACTAATGAACAGGTGAATATCATTTTTGGTTTTCCTGATTGGTGTTCTGATCCGGAGAACCAGCTGGGTATTGGTAATAAAACCAGATATTATGCAGGTTGGATAGAATTATTAGATGAAGATATGTCATATTGTGAGCCCGGTGATTGCCCTCATATCTCTGACCCTGATATTCTTGTTATAGTCAGTATTGTGAATCATATCATTTTTGATTCACCCCTCCAGCCGGAATGCGCCTATGATTTTAATTGTGATGAATTAATCGATATCTTGGATATTGTGTTTCTTGTGAATTGCATCCTATTTGGAGGATGTCCTGATGAGTGCTAAGATGGTGAAAGTTTTTAGAATTTTACTCTTATCATTACTCATTCCAGCCATGCTGTTTGCCATAAACAAGGGACCAATCAAAACAGATGCAAAACGACAACTTAGAATTGAACCCTTCCCTGGTGTTTTTACCCCCCATTATGAACCAAGCCCCATATTCAACTATAATAATAGAAATACAATGCATGTTACATTGGTGGACTCTGCCCAAAATGGATATGGTCTTATTCTGGCTAATACACGGCCTCTAAGTATTACTAATGAAGGCTGGATTTTTGGATATCGACAATGGGCCGGAGAAAACGGTACTAATGGACAAATCGGATCAGCTTATTCATCCAATGGTTTAAACTGGATAACATATACCAACCTCAATCCTGGAATGGGTCTCGGTAGATACCCAAGTTCTCTGGGAACCCCAGATTATCCATATGTTTTTTGGAATGAATATACTGGATTGGGTAATGGGTATGGTGGTCGTTTGTATTACTCATATGATGAGTTTGGATGGGATGGTGGCTCTTGGTCTTCCCCCAATGAAATTGATAATTTATGGAATGTAGAGAAGGACCAATGGGTGATCTCTCCTGATTTCTCGCATGATCTTATAAATGATGAATATTGGTTCAATGCTGCATACGATGATTGGACACGAGAATCAATTTTCTTATTTCATAGCGAAGCATATTTTGATGGCATGATCATTTTTGGTTCTGAAATTCTTCTATTTCATCAAGAAAACGAATTGGGTCCCGATGAGGGAAACTTCACCTCATCTCCAGCTATCGACATCAATGAGAATGGTGTGGGTTATGTCGTTTTTACCGCTTATTTCCTATACGGTGATATTGGTGGAAATCCCTATGCTAACCATCATACACTGGTACTGAAGAAAACAGAAGATTATGGCAACAGCTGGACCGGCGGGCAAGGAGGCAGTAATTATTTTTATATTCCAGATGAAGTCTTCGATCATATGATTGCATCTGGTGTATTTGATCTGGTTTGGAATGACGAATGTTTTGAAGAACCAATGATTTTATCCCAACCATTTCTTACGTATGATTTTGATATGAGGGTGGATTCAGACGGTGATCCTCATGTCATTGTTGGTATTATTGGATCTGACGGTGGAAGCGTATATCCTGGTTATAGAGATAACGCAATTTATCATTTTACCATTGATAAAGATTATCTCATAAACCCCGGAGAGCCACAAACTGCAACAGGCTGGAACTATTCAAAAGTACTGGCCACAAATGATATGTGGGTATGGGAAAATGCCGATGGCGGTTCATACTGGCACGATATATTCCCTTCATTGGCTATCAGTGAAGAAAATGAGGATGTTATGTGGGTGGTCGCCTCCGTACCTGTTCAAGGCGAATTTATCGTAACTGACGATGCTGGAACACCTGATGACAGCTGTGATGATCTTGGGTACTATCCTTATTGGAATGAAGAGGTTCTCGTCATAAAATCTGTTGATGGTGGTGCATCCTGGTGGTGTCCCTACAATGCTACAAACACAGTTCCTGATTGCTGGGTAAATGATGGTGGAGAATTAGAATGTATTCCTTCTGAAATATGTGCAGATGAATCCACTCAGGATGTCCCCAGTGAGATCAATGCCCATGCAGGAACAGGCGCCACCAATGATCAGGTAAATTTGATATTCGGCCGGCCAGACTGGTGTTATGGTTCAACTACTGGTGATATGTCTGGTGATGATCATAAGAACAGATATTATGTGGGATGGGTAGAATTAACTGAGGAAGATAATGAATTTTGTGGTGATTGCTGTGATTGTCTGCCAGGTGATACAAACCTTGACGGCCAGATTGATATTCTTGATATAGTTGAGTTCATTTCAATACTTCTTTGGATAGATCCATTAAATTTTGAATGTACTTGTGAATTTGATTTTAACTCTGATTCCGCTTGCGATATCCTGGATATTGTGGGGATTATGAATTGTATTCTTTTCGAGGGCTGTCTAGGCGAGAACTAAATTCTGTCATGTGTCAATATGAAGTACTTATTTTCCTTCTGTGACGTTATATTTTGTCGGCTCTCCCTGACTTTTGAGAAGTAAATTTATTTCTTTTTTGAGATCAATCATTTTTAGTTCTCTGCCAATCATGGCCTTATTGTGCCGCGCCAATGTATTGATTTTATTCTTCAGATCCTTTTCTGTTTTCCATCGCTCTATCTCTGCTACAACCCGATCTGAAAAAGCCCTCAGCATTATCTCGGCAAAAGACTCATTTTTAATCGGGGTCTCATTCAACAGCACAATTATTCCCAGGGGTTCCCCTAAGATATTAAAAAGGGGGCTTCCAACATAGGCTTCGGCATTAAAATGTTCTGACATAATTTTATTGATGTAGAGAGAGCTGAGATTCGATGGAATATTTACAACTTTGTGTTCAAGCACGCCCTCGCATGGTGTATCGAGTATCTCATAATTAAAAAGATCCATTACAACGCCATTGGAATATCCACCAAGAACCTGAACTTCAGTACCATTTTTTCTGAAGTGACCAATATAAACGTGATCGATGCCGATTGATTGAGCAAGCTGCCAGGAGACCTTTTCATAAAATTCTTTACCAGAAAGTTTTGTGAAACTGGTACCAAGCTCACGAAATGTAGACTCCAGCATTTTTTTCTCACTAATATTTCTTTGGATAGAAAGATAACCGACTATTTTCTCATTTTCATATATCGGATCAATGGATTCTTCAACTGTGAGCACCTTCCCGCTTTTTGCAATTTTGGATACCTCCAATGTCATATTCTTTCTTTTCAGGATTGTTTTCCACAGATCTCGGTAGAAATTTTTACCGGATTTTTCTTCGCTGATAATATCAGGCGTCGCTTTGCCAATTATTTCATCAGCGGTATATCCATATTGTAATTCAAATTGAGGATTTACAAAGGTAAATATTCCATCATAGTCAGTCATATAAATAACATCATGGGTATTTTTTACTGCTTGGTTTAAGCGGATCAGATCTTTTTCGGACTTTTTCCGTTTTGTTATATCCACAAGGGTAACTAATCCAGCCTCATCTCCTTCAAAATCGACAATTGCTGCTGTAAAATCACACCAGCGCTCGCCCCCATCTTTGGTAATCACCTTAAAATCATATTTGGGAACCAGCGTTGTACCTTTTCTCCTTGACATTCCTCGTGCCACAATATCCCGATAATCAGGATGGACCATTGACCAGACATCCATCTCAAGTAATTCGTCTTTTGTATACCCACTAATTTGCGACAGTGCCGGATTTACATACTTAAAACGACCCCGTTGATAAACGAAAATAGCAAAACTTGATGACTCAGATAGTATCCTGAATTTATTTTCACTTTCTGTTAAATAATCTACTGCCTGTTTGTACTTGATTGCCCTGGCAATTTGATGGGAGATAAACTGCAGCATCTCAACATCATTCTCAGTAAATACTTTGACATCATTGTAGTTTTGAATGGCAATTACTCCCAGAATCCCCTGGTCATGTGTTAAGGGGATACCTATCCATTCTTCTGGTATCGAGCCAATAACCGTTAAATCATTGTTATTACTCATGTACTCTATCTCTTTTTTTGTTACAAAAAGAGTTGAGCGATTTTTTATCACATATTCAGTCAACCCATCACCGAATGGGTGTTTTGATGGAAATTTGTCCCTTGAATCAACGGAATATGGAAACTCCAAGGTTTTTTTATCCTCATTATACAAAGCAATAAATAAGTTCTCTGTGTACATGAAATCACTGATTGAGCTATGTATTTTTTGATAAAGCTGGGGCAGGGATTCGGTTGAATGCACGGCTTCTGATATTTTTCTTATGGCCTTTTCTTGACGTTGAAGCCGTATGTCTTTTGTAATATCTCTGGATATCACCTGAATGGCCGGTTTTTTGTTCCATTCAAATGGGATTGCTGTTACCCTTACATCTATTACACGGCCATCCAATCGGATGAACTTTTCATCAGCCGGTGAGCTCGGTTTCCCGGATTTCAACATTTTAGTCATTCGGACTTTTGCGAATTCGATATAATCAGGATGAATGTGATTGATCACCTTTGATCCGATGATATCCTCCGGAGAAGTAGCGCCACCCATCTCACATGCGGCAGGGTTTGCATAGATTATTTTACCATCCTGGTGGATAAATATTGAGTTTGGTGAAGCCTCCACCAGGGATCGATATCTTCCTTCATTTTCCTTCAATTGCGATGTAATTCCGTGTTTATACAATGCCATTGTGACAGCGATCTTAAGTTCTTTTTGACCAAATGGTTTTAACACGTATCCAAAAGGGTCTGAAATCTTTGCTTTTTCTAAAATAAAATCATCAGCAAATGCAGTTAAAAATATAATTGGTACATCCTGTAGTTCCTGAATTTGCTGGGCCGTTTTGATACCATCCATTTCACCCTTTAGCTTGATATCCATTATGACCAGATGCACGTCATGCTGATGGATAGCTTTTATTGCCTGGTCACCTGTGGCTGCAATTTCTACAATACGATATTCCAGAGATTCCAGATATTGCTTGATATGCTCAGCAGTAATTCGCTCATCTTCAACTATTAATATGTTGGATTTAGACATGATTTACCTATATCATTTTACTACTTTTGGGAAATACAATTTCCACCTTTGTTCCATCTTCCTTATTTATAGAGATATCTCCACCCAGCTGGTCTTCACCCAATATTTTTACAAGGTGCAGCCCAAAGGACGGATCTTTACCTGTGTACTCTTCTCTAACGATAGCCTCGTCTGTATCATGAATAATCAGCTTGAACTGCGTCTCGTTTTCTTCCATGATGACAAAAATCTGACCTTCCCTTTTTACATCAAAAGCATTTTTTATTGAATTGGATACCAATTCATTAACAATTAATCCACATGGTATTGCCTGGTTGATATTTATTGTTATTCCCTTGATAATAATATTTTGCTGGACTTTGGCAGGATCGACCTTATAATATTGAAACAAGTAATTCATCAATGACTGGACATACTTTTCAAAATCAATATTTGCCATGTCTCCTGTATTATATAGTTGGTCGTGGATCAGAGACATTGACTGTATTCTCTGGTCAGTGGCAAAAATGATATTATCGATGTTTCCACTCTTTTCATTTAGGGCTTGAAGCTTTAACAGACTGGATATGATTTGCATATTGTCCTTGACCCTATGATGCACTTCTTTCATCATCAAATTCTTATTGCCAATGGCATGATTTAGGCTGTTTTCAATTTTTTTTCTATCTTTTATCTGATTTTTTAGAATAACATTTCGACTTTTCAATTCGTCCATGAGTTTTTGAAATTCTTTATTTTTTCTTATTAATGAGTGGTGAGTTTTATAGTTTTCTTTTGCCAGTTTGTAAAAAGCAGCTGTTACTTCGCCAATTTCACTGGAGTCGAGTTTGTTATAATTTTTTGGGATAACGCCCTTTTTCATTTTTTTAATAACCTGTTTTAAATTTTCAATAGGAAGTAATATCGTTTTCTTTAATGCAATATTTAACCACCAAGCCACCAGCGAAAATGATATCAGAAAATATACAATCGTAATTAACAATGTAAGATAGATGGTATCCCAAATTGAGTCCAAAGAATAGTATATTTTTATATACCCAAGCCATTTATCAGATATAATTATTTTTGACGTGAGGGTGAGCATGTGCCCATTGTTAAATGTTTCCCGTTGGATTAAGTTTGATACATAGCTTCTATCTTCTATAGAAAGATCCTGCACCGGAATCGCCCAATCGTTCTGGATGATTAGCTCTCCTTCTTTGCTGAATATTTCAACCTGAAAAACATTCATTTCTTCAGTTATTTGATTTAGCCTATTAGCTAGAGTATCCATCTGGTCATTGATCAAAGCAGCACCAATTTCGCCTTTGGATTGCTCAAAAACATTTAATAAAAAATGCTTTTTGTCCTCTATAATCATGTTATAGGTGGCCATCTGGTAAATAGTAATAATTATTCCTGAGATAATAGTTACAGACATTGAAATAAGCAGGATCATGCCCACCAGCTGCTTTTTAAGAGAGTATACTTTAGCGGCCATTATTTAACAAAAGATCAACATAATCAGAATACAGCATTTTATGTTCAACATGTCTGATTTTATTTTCGAATAGTAAAAACAGGTTATCATTGAAAATATATGCATATACTAGTTTATAGGTGGATTGGGATCGTCTTTAACGGTTCTCATGACAATCATGGTTTCTACATGTTGTAAGCCAGGCAGGGTACTCAAGGTATGAAGAAGAAAATCTTCATAGGCTTTTATGCTTTTTACGGATACCTTCAGCATGAAATCTGCTTTTCCGGTGATGTGATAACATCCAGTAATTTCTGCAATCCCCTTTACAATCTCCATGAATTCCAGTATATTATCTTTTTTATGGCGAGATAAAATGACCTCAACAAATGTTTCAACGCCAAACCCTATTTTTTCTGCATCAATCTTGGCATGATACCCCTTAATGACACCATATTTCTCTAGCTTTTTAACTCTTTCCAGGGTTGGGGCTGGCGATAATCCAATTCGTTTTGCCAATTCTGAATTGGTAATCCTGCCATCATTTCTGATGATGGACAGTATGAGATTATCTATTTTGTCTATCTTCATATGTGTTTATGAGATATTTAGAATAATTGTGGTTATATTTGCATTATACAATTATCAATTCCTTTGTTGAACGATTTAATGCTGTACATCCATCAGAATGAATCCAGATGTCATCTTCAATTCTAACCCCCCCAAAGTCAGGGATGTAAATACCCGGCTCGATTGTGACGACATTGTTTTCTATCAAAGGAGTGTTATTTTCTTTAAACAAGCGCGGCGATGTATGTACTTCAAGACCAATTCCATGCCCGGTTGAGTGGATGAATTTATCTCCATAACCACGCTGGTCTATATAATCCCGACAGGCGGAATCTACAAAAGCACCAGTCACACCAGCTTTTGCAGCACTAATTCCAGCAAGATTTGATCCAAGAACAATGTCATATATTTCACGATGACGATCAGTTGCCTCTCCAACTACAACCGTTCGGGTCATATCTGCATGATAACCTTCAAATTTAGCGCCAAAATCCATAACCACAAAATCACCTTTTTCAAACGCCTTATCTGATGGAGAAGCATGAGGTAGAGCGCTAAATATTCCCGACGCAATTATGGTGTCAAAACTATCGCCATCGGCACCATTCAATTTGAATAAGTATGATATTTTTGCTGCAATATTCTTCTCAATGGCACCTTCCTTCATCTCTGAAAGTATTTCATCAAAAACGGTGTCCGTAATCTCAATTGCCGCCTTTAGTGATTTTATTTCATCCATGTCTTTTACTGCTGCCAGATTTTCAACAAGTTCTTCAGTGGGAATGAATTTTATCTTTTCAAAATCTTTATTTATATTATTATAAAGCTTTACAGAAGTGTGAATTGACTCAAACCCAACCTTCATACCACTCTTAAAAACATTCAGCTTTTGGATCAAGGAAACATATCCTTTTTCGATGATGTGCACCTGTGCATTCTTTACTTGTCTTTGCGACTGTTCAGTATACCGGCTATCCGTAAGAAATATAGCCTCTTTTTCAGTGAGAATGAACTGACCTGCAGACCCGGTAAATCCCGTCATATATTTAACATTGGTAATTTTAGTAATATAAAGACAATCAAGATTAAGTGTGCCCATTTGTGCACGCAGCTTATCCAGTCGTTTATGAAAATTTGTCATTCAGAGTTTTCCTCTTCTTTTAATTGTTCTTGAATTTCATTTCGTTCTTTTTCAATCTCTACAATATTTCCACCTTTTTCCTCAACAATATCTAAAACATCCAAAGCTTGCTGATAGTTATTTTGGACTTTAAATACCCTCGCGAGAGTCAAAGTAGCAATTCTTCTGTTGATACCAATACTTTCATGGGACTGGTCTGGTTCGGTTGGCTCCTCAGCATTATCCTTATTCTTCAAGCCAATATGATCAGGGGCTTCCGGTTTTAGAAGTTCTTCCTGATTACTATTTAACCATGACAGACATTCAATATCCCCGGGCAATATATGCAGTATTCTCTCAACTATTGGGTGAATCGTTTTTACACTGCGTCCCAATTCATCCTGTACTTCTATTAGCAATTTCATCGCCAATATATGCAATTCCGAATGCTCAATAATCATTTTTAGATGTTTTTCAGCCTGGAGCATATTATTATCAACTAATTCAATCTTAGAAAGAATATATCGACCTTCAATAGAATCTGGATGATGTTTAAGCCCGATATCACACACCTTCCGGGCTCTTTTCATATCGCTTTCATTAAAATACAGATCTGCTAAAACAGGAAATATTGGGGTATCGAAATTTTCTGCAAAATGATGCTCAAGTCCTTTTTTGTTTGTCAGGCTGATCATAATGGAATATTCCCATGTTTCTTTTTGGGGTTATGGTCTACCTTTTCAGCAAGAATTTCCAAACCGGATATTAGCTTCACCCGTGTTGTATGAGGGACAATAACATCATCAATATAACCCCTCTCGGCGGCGATATAAGGGTTGGCAAATTTCCGCCGGTAATATTTGATCAGCTCCTCTGTTTTCTTTTCAGGATCATCGGCATCTTTTAGATCCTTTTTCCAGATAATTTCAACAGCACCCTTTGGACCCATAACAGCTATTTCTGCCGTGGGCCAGGCAAAATTTAAATCTCCCCTGATATGTTTAGATGACATAACATCATACGCACCGCCATAAGCTTTTCGTGTGATGATAGTAATCTTGGGAACCGTTGCTTCTGCAAAAGCAAACAACAATTTGGCGCCATGTTTGATGATGCCGCCCCATTCCTGGTCGGTACCCGGAAGAAATCCCGGCACATCCACAAAGGTGATAATGGGAATATTAAAGGCATCCAGAAATCGAACAAATCTAGCCGCTTTTACTGATGAATTTATATCTAGCACACCGGCAAGATGGGCCGGTTGATTGGCAACAATACCGATTGACTGTCCATTGATTCGGGCAAACCCACAAATGATATTAGTGCCAAAATCTGCATGAACTTCAAAAAAAGAATCGATATCCATTATACGCTGAATAACCTGGTGCATATCATATGGTTTGTTTGGATTCGACGGGATTATAGTATCAAGATCCATGTCCTGTCTTCCAGGGTCATCGTCACTGTCAAGTACTGGTGGATTCTCCATATTATTCGATGGTAAATATGACATTAATTTGCGGATACCCTGAAGAACGGCAACTTCATTATCACAGGCAAAATGAGCCACTCCTGATTTGGAGGCATGGGTGTCTGCACCACCAAGATCTTCCATACTAACTTTTTCATGGGTGACAGTTTTTACCACTTCCGGACCAGTCACAAACATATGGCTGGTTTTTTTAGCCATAAAGATAAAATCGGTAATTGCCGGTGAATAAACAGCGCCACCGGCACAGGGGCCGAGAATAGCTGAAATTTGCGGTATGACACCGGATACCAGAGTGTTTTTTAAGAAAATATCCGCATAACCAGCAAGACTCACCACCCCCTCCTGAATGCGTGCACCGCCAGAATCATTGAGTCCGATAATTGGCGTTCCGGTCTTTAAAGCAAAATCCATCGCTTTGCATATTTTCTCGGCAAAGGCCTCGGACAGTGAACCACCAAAAATGGAAAAGTCCTGAGAGAATACAAACACTTTTCTACCGTCAATTGTGCCATACCCGGTGATGACCCCATCGGTAAGAAATTTGTTTTTCTCCATATCAAAATCATGTGATCTATGGGTGACAAACATGTCCATTTCATGAAATGAGCCTTCATCAAGGAGTAAATTCAGACGTTCACGGGCACTAAGTTTTCCTTTATCATGTTGTCGCTTTACCCGTAATTCCCCTCCCCCCTGTTTTGCCTGAGATTTTTTTTCTTCCAGCAATCTGATCAATTTTTCAGATGAGGTTTCCATATAATTAATCCTGCCTGTTTTCTTTCACCCAGTCAAAAATATAATCTACGGTGCTTTGAACGGGAGTGCCGGGGCCAAATAATTTTCCTACGCCAATATTATTTAATTGAATCATATCTTTTTCCGGAATAATTCCCCCGCCGGTTAACAGTCGATCGCCAATGCCTTTTTCTTTCATTAATTTCATGATTTTAGGGAAAACGGCCATATGGGCATTGTTCAGGCTGGATATTGCGATAACATCAGCATCTTCCTGAACAGCAGCATTAACGATCATTGGCGGGGTCTGCCTGAGACCGAGATAAATGACTTCCATGCCGGCATCGCGGAATGCCCTGGCAAGAATTTTTATTCCCCGGTCATGTCCATCAAGACCCGGTTTTGCCATAATAACGCGAACTATCTTTTTCATTTATTTTTCCTTACTATCCATTACAAAAGTAACGGGACCCTCATTGGTTAATGTTACATTCATCATTGCACCAAACACTCCCGTCTCAACAGGAATACTCTTTTGTTTAATTAAATTTGAAAAATAGCAATATAGCCTATTAGCTTCTTCTGGCCTGGCGGCTTTCTGAAATCCCGGTCTTCTCCCTTTTCGCCAGTCCCCGCATAATGTAAACTGACTCACGACAAGTACAGATCCATCTACATCTTGAAGAGATAAATTCATATTTTTGTTTTCATCCTGAAATACTCTCAAAACTGAAATTTTATCGGCGAGAAATTTTGCATCCGATTCATCATCATCTTTAAATACGCCAAGTAAAATCAGAAATCCATTACTAATTTTTCCAACGACTTCATTGTCAACTTCAACATGGGCACCAGAGACTCTTTGTATAGCTGCAATCATATTAGAATGAAGTTTTTACCTAAAATAAGCCGAAGTAACACAAAATGCTTACCAAAATAAAAACTGAAAAATAAATATACTTTTTTACAGCAAACAAATTCATTTTCGGATATCATCAATTTTTGCTTTATCATGAAATTCTTCAAGGCCTAACGCAAATACTTCTGTGAATTTTTAACTGTCAAGGTCAACTCAGGTTATCCAGACATTTTGAGTGCCAACCAGATCCCTTACTTTTGATAGAAATTCAGGGATGGGCGTTACTCGTGTATTTCGGGATAATACGCGCTCAGGGCTACCGTCTGACCGGTTCATATGAAAAATCAATCGACAGGAACCACTATAATCTTTTGTCAGGCTAAATATCTTATCCAAATTTACAGGTTCACTGAAATTGAATTGGAGCCGGATATTTATATTATTGCTAAACTCTTTTCTTACTTCTCTGATGGGTATAAGGTTTTTTGCGGAGATTTTCAGAGTCTCATTATCATCATTTCTCTTATATCTCTGTCCCTGAATAAATATCAGTCCGTTGGGTACAATATGCGTTTTTAATCGCTCATAGACATCGTTAAACACAAAAATTTCAGCATAACCATTGCGCCCGGATAATTCCAGGATGGCCCATTGCTGATTTTTTTTATTGTACAGAGTTTTTATAGCTGAAATAATACCGCCAATGCGGATTTCATTTGGTAGACGCTGCAGATTTAGATTACCAATATCCACATTACTGAATTCCTTCAACTCATCCTCGTACTGATCGAGGGGATCCCCGGAAAGATAGAAACCAATGATCTCTTTTTCCTTTATGAGACATTCTTCAGTAGACCATGGTTCTGAATTGGGTAATTCAGGCTGATGAATGGTCGTCAAACCAGCGCTGCCGAAAATATCTACCTGCTGAGTGTCCTTATCCTGATGATATTTCAGAGCGTACATCAATGCATCTTCAACCATCTCGAAATTTTGTGACCTGGTTCCTTCCAGGCTATCCAGCGCACCAGCCATAATCAAACTTTCAAGCGCTTTGCGATTCATGACCCTTGGTGGTAAATTTTTACATAGATCAAAAATTGTTTTATTTAAGCCATGCTTTTCTCTTGATTCAGAAATGGTGTCCGTTACCTTTGAACCGACATTTTTTATTGCCGAGAGGCCGAATGTTATTTCACCCTTATTCGTCACCCGGAAATCCGTAAATGAAGTGTTCACATCCGGTGGTGAAACCGTTACCCCCCATTGCGAAGCCTCTTCAATTAGAATGACAACGCGATCCAATACATCTACTTCTGTTGTGAGATTAGCAGCAATAAACTCTGCTGTATAAAAGGTTTTCAACCAGGCTGTCTGATAGGCAATAATCGCATATGCCGTTGAATGGCTTTTATTAAATCCATATTGGGCGAATTTTTCAAGGAGTTCAAAAATTTCCCTGGCGGCGGATTCTTTCATATCATTTTGGACAGCCCCTTTTATGAAATCATTACGGAAAGCTGCCATTAAACCGGCTTTTTTCTTGCCCATCGCCCGACGCATTTGATCCGCTTGTGCAAGTGTGAATCCAGCAATGATAGATCCAATCTGCATCACCTGTTCCTGATAGACGATGATTCCATAGGTTTCGCTGAGAATAGGCTCTAAGGCCGGATGCATATAATTGATTTTTTTTTGACCGTGTTTTCGAAGAATAAATTCCGGAATATTGCTCATGGGTCCCGGTCGATACAGGGCGTTCATTGCGATAAGGTCTTCAATGCAGGTGGGTTTTAATTGTTTTAAATATTCCCTCATTCCCCGTGATTCAAACTGGAATACACCAATGGTGGACCCATTAGAAAACACTTCAAACACTTTTTCATCAGTAAGGTCAATATTCTCAATATCTACTTTGATATCGTGATTTTTCCAGATCATTTTCTGAGCTTTATCAATGACAGTTAAATTTCTTAAACCCAGAAAATCTAATTTTAACAAACCCATATCTTCGAGGCATGTCATCTCGGTTTGCGTCACAACATCATCAGTATTTGGTGCTTTATACAGAGGTACATAATCCACCAGGGGGCCAGGGGCAATGACTACACCTGCTGCATGAGTAGAGGCATGCCGGTGCATACCCTCAAGCACGGTGGAATATTCAAATAGGTTCTTGTGGACCTCGTCAATCCCGGGAATTGCGGCAAGCTCCTTGTTGATTTTCATTAAATCAGGCAATTTCCTTTTGGGGTCAAACGGCACCAGCTTTGCAATCCTGTCCACTTCACCATACGGCATTCCCAGCACTCTTCCCACATCACGAAGCACTGATTTTGTTTTCATCGTACCAAATGTAATTATCTGAGCTACGGAATCTTTTCCATATACATCGCGGATATAGTTGATTACCTGTTCACGCCCTTCGATACAGAAATCGATATCAATATCCGGCATGGAAACACGGTCAGGATTTAAAAATCTTTCGAACAGCAGATTATACTTGATAGGATCCACATTTGTAATGCCCGTTGCGTATGCAACCAGACTACCGGCTGCGGAACCTCTTCCCGGTCCTACAGGAATATTATTTTTCTTAGCATATCCAACGAAATCCTGGGTGATAAGAAAGTACCCAGCAAAATTCATATTCTTTATAACAGATAATTCATATTTCAGTCTCTTTTGGATGGCCGGAGTAATTTCAGGATAATGTTTCTCTAATCCTGTTTTACATAATTTTAATAAATACTCATCCTGATCGACTGTGCCTGCATCGGCGGGCATATGAAAATTAGGAAGGTGATATGTGGACATATCAATATCAACGTTGCACATTTCAGCGATGCGCATGGTATTTTCTAATGCTTCAGGGGTATCCTTAAATAATTTGTACATCTCATCGGCTGATTTGATGTAAAACTGCCGGGGAGAATATCTTCGCCGATTTGGATCCGATATATCTTTTCCCATTCCCAGGCAGAATAAAGCATCATGTGCTTTCCAATGTTCTTCGCGGGCATAATGATTGTCATTTGTTGCCACTAAAGGAATGCTTAATTCCTTTGAGAGTTTGATCAATATTGCATGCGAGTCCAGTTCACCCTGAATACCATGATTCTGGAGTTCAATATAAAATCGATCATCAAATATTTCTTTGTATTCCAGAGCTGCTTTTTTTGCACGTTCATAATTACCAATGGAGGCATAATGAGTGACTTCCCCGGCAAGACAGGCACTTGATGCAATGAGACCCTCATTATATTTTTTTAGTAGCTCCTTATCCACCCGTGGTTTATAATAAAATCCTTCAAGATAACCGATGGATACCAGCTTCATCAGATTCTTATAGCCTATTTCATTCTGCACCAGCAATACTAAATGATGATATCCCCATTTCTTTGCCGTATCTGAAGTGGTTTTTTTGAAGGTGTGTTTACCCTCAGATACATAGATCTCACATCCAAGAATAGGTTTAATATGGCGTTTTTTGGCTGCCTTATAGAATGGTATCATGGAAAAGAGATTCCCATGTTCGGTTATGGCAATAGTGTCCATGCCCAGATCATCTAAGCGGTCGCACATCATATCTATGGTCTGTGCTGCATCCAGCAATGAAAAATCAGTGTGGTTATGGAGATGGACAAATTCAGTCATTCAAAATTCTCATCATGTAAAAGGTATTATGTTTAGTTGCGATTTATCCCGTTGGACAAGGCATATAATTTAATGCGTTTGTTGCGATTATCTGTCTAAAGAATTCCGAAGCGGTACAGTAAAGAATGTTGTTATTATTATAATTGTCTACAGGGTTATTTTCAATTGACAAATCAATCTTAAAATTGATGAAACTGGTGCTGTTTCTATGCTGTGAGATGTAGAAAATCACTTTAAATTTCTGCTTAGTATGTAATGTTATATACTCATTTAGGACAAAGCATATTTTCAATAATTAAAATTATTTATTAGTGATGAATTTCAAAACAATTATTTACAGAAACATTGGTACTCATAGAGTTTGAATGAATAAAAACTTTTCAAATATAAAATATCTGTTTGAACCCAGAACAATTGCTGTTATTGGGGCATCCGCAAGCCCTGGTAAAATTGGCAATAAAATTGTTGACAATATTATCAATGCTGGATATCGGGGGAAGGTCTTTCCAATCAATCCTAATGGTGGTGAGCTTCTTGGATATAAAGTTTATAAATCCTTACATGAAATAACTGATGAAATTGATGTTGTTGCTATTGCAATACCGGCAAAATACGTTTTTCAAGCAGTAAAAGATTGTGCCGCTAAACATGTCAAATTTTTGACAATTATAAGTTCTGGATTCTCTGAAGTAGGCAATCTCGATGGGGAGCACAAAATCCGTGATTTTGCCCGTGAACATGGAATGCGTATTCTGGGTCCAAATATTTTTGGCCACTATTCTGCAGTTTCTTCTTTAAACGCTAGTTTCGGTCCAAAAAATATTAAAAAAGGTCATGTGGCCATCATCACTCAAAGTGGTGCACTTGGCGTGGCTATGATTGGCAAAACATCCATCCAGAACATTGGGCTGTCCGCCATTATCTCTGTGGGCAATAAATCTGATCTGGATGAGGCTGATCTCTTGGAATACCTCCTCCAACAGGATGAAACCCGGAGCATTCTCATGTACATTGAGGGTGTTCAAAAAGGAGAGCGGCTGGTAGAAACACTAAAGCGGGCCACAAAGTTAAAACCGATTGTGGTAATTAAATCGGGGCGATCAAAACGGGGGGCTATTGCTGCGGCATCACATACCGGGTCACTCGCCGGCTCTGATGAAATATTTGATGCCATTATGAAACAATGTGGCGTGCTGCGTTCTGAAACCATACAAGGGGCGCTGGACTGGTGCAAATACCTGTCAAATACAGAGCTTCCCAAAGGAAAAAACACGGTAATCATAACTAATGGCGGTGGCGTCGGTGTTTTGGCAACAGATGCATGTGAAAAATTTGGCGTCCATCTTTATGATGATAAAAAACATCTGAAAGAAGTCTTTGAGAGTGTTACCCATGGCTTCGGATCAACCAAAAACCCCATCGATCTTACTGGGGACGCATCTGCAGAAGAATATATCCAAGCGCTTACAGTAGCACTTGAGGATGACAATATTCATTCAGTGATTTCCCTCTATTGCGAGACGGCAATGATGAATGCGAATGAGCTTGCCGGGATGATCGAACAAGTATATGCCGAATACAAAAATAAGGGGAAACCGATTATTTTTTCCGTGTTCGGCGGAGAGATTACCGAGAATAGCATCACAATTCTCTCAAAAAAAAATGTTCCCATTTTCAGGGATATATATGAATCTGCATCACCACTTGGAGCATTGTATCAACATTTGAGAAACAGGAATCGGGATTATCGCATTGAGAAAACAGATAACATTAACATCCAACAGATTAACAGAGCCGTTAAAAGTGCGCGGGATGATAATCGGAAGTTTCTCCTTGCTCACGAAGGACAGATGATTCTCGAGGCTGTGGGTCTCCCAGGACCGCAAAGTGGTGTTGCCAAAAGTATCCATGAAGCAGTTGATCTTGCTGAATCTATCGGTTATCCAGTGGTGATGAAGGTGGTATCGAGAGACATTCTACATAAAAGTGATGTCGGTGGTGTGCTTTTGGATCTGGAAAATAAATCAGAAGTTCTCGATGCATATCAGACAATTATCCACAATTGTAAGGCATTCAAAAGGGATGCGGTAATTGACGGCATTGAGGTTGTGGAACAGGTTAGACCGGGGACGGAAGTCATCATTGGCGGACGACAAGATAAAGCGTTTGGCCCCGTAATTATGTTTGGTCTCGGTGGAATTTATGTGGAAGTGATGAAAGATATTTCTTTCAGGGCCTTGCCCGTTTCATCCAGGGATGTAAGCCTTATGGTGAAAGAGATTCGTTCATATCCGCTTTTACTTGGGGTAAGGGGCGAAGCAAGAAAGGATATTGATCAAGTGAAGGAAGCCATCTTGAAAGTGGGTTCAATACTGATGGAATGTCGGGAAATCGCTGATATAGAAATAAACCCACTGATGGTATACGATCAGGCCAAAGGCGTCAAAGCCGTTGATATACGAATATTGTTATCAGATATAGAAAAGGATTAAACATGTTGAATTTAGTTTTTACATCATTACGATATAATGCCGGTAAAACGGGGGTAATGGCAGGTATTGCACAGGTGCTTAGCAAAAAGATCGGTTATATGAAACCATTTGGCGATCGACTTTTGTATCGGAAGAAGAGACTTTGGGATTTTGATTCTGCAGTATTCACCAATCATTTCAATCTTGATGAACAGCCTGAAGATATGAGCATGGGTTTTGATCATTCAAAATTGCGATATATGTATGATGCTGAGTCTAGCAGAAAAAAGATTGAGGAAATGGCCGCACACAATTCAAACGAAAAAGATGTTCTGCTTGTTGAAGGCGGCAGGAATATAAACTGCGGTATGTCAATTAACCTGGATGCTATCACAATCTGTAATATCCTAAAAGGGAAATTGGTTGTAATCACCAGTGGTGACGGTGATAAAATCATTGACGATCTCACGTTTCTCAAACAAAATGTTGATTTGGAAGGTGTGAAATTAGGTGGTGTGATAATTAATAAAGTTAAAGATGTCTCAGATTTTCAAACCCTACATGGTAATTATTTAAATGAATTGGCTCTTCCGGTCTTGGGTGTCATTCCATATCGAGAAGAGTTATCCAAGCCTACGGTTCAGTTCATTTCGGATGTTCTTCTCGCCCGCGTGCTTTCCGGGGAATCAGCCATGAATAAAACGGTACGTGAGATTTTTGTAGGGGCGATGTCTGCAGACGCAATTTTACGATTGGACAGGCTTAAGAAACACAGCAAGATTATCATCACCAGTGGGGATCGTAGCGATATGATCCTGGCAGCAATTGAATCCAACTGTGTGGGGATAGTCCTGACGAATAATATTTTACCGCCGCCAAATATCATTGCAAGGGCGGCAAATATGAATATTCCGCTGCTGCTGACAAAAGGAGATACATTTCAGATAGCCAAAAAAATAGATCAAAGTGTACCGCTTTTAAGTCATACCGATACAAAAAAATTAGCTCTCTGGAAAACATTGATTGAGGAAAATATCGATTGGAGACAGTTGCTGTAAGTTGTGGTCTTGTTCTGGCTCTATACCATTATGTGAAATAAAGAAAATAGATCAAATTCCCCGGGGAAATCAATTCGGTCACATTGCAGTTTTAACCATTTTTAAATTTTCGGTAATTTGAAAAGACTGGTATCCTTTCAATTTTAAAATGGTAATTCCTCTACATCTTCATCCTTATCAGATGTTGCCTTCTTGCCTGGAGTGCTTTTTGATTTCCATTCCAGTGGAGTAATAGATTCAGCAATTATCTCAGTGACTTTTCGAGTATTGTCAGCCTTGTCTTTCCAGGTTCGGGATTTGATGCGTCCTTCAATACAAATTTGCTGACCTTTGTACACATAATCAGAAACGAAATCTGCCAATTTATCCCAGGCAATTATATTATGCCATTCGGTATGTTCTTTCCTGTTTTCACCGGTTCCCCAAACCTCATTTGTTGCCAGGGGAAAAGACGTCGTTGATGTGCCATTCGGTGTATAACGACCTTCCGGTTTGTCTCCTATCCGTCCAATCAGGATGACTTTATTTAAACTAGATTTTTGCATAACTCCTCCATTTTTTTCAAGGTCCACACTGGCTGTCTTAACCTGTACAATTCATGGGGAAGAACATTAAAATATCTAAATTAATAATAAATATTCTCACTCATTTCGCAAATCTTCGCAATCCTGACGACAGTTGAATTAATGAGGTTAAAATTCCATTATCTTAACTTAATTCATTTTATCATTTTTTTTGAAAGAATTCTTTTTTGTGGTTCGTCACAAATAATCAATGAGACAGCTGTATCTTTTCCAGAAACAGTCTTGTCTCGTAGGATATGAAATATGAAACTTGGTAATTTTGACATTCATTATTTAATAAAAATCCAGAAAAAACAGTATAAAATTAATGTATCGATACAGACATCTGCAGAATAAAAATCATAGCATGCTGAATGGAGCAAGTAAATCGTTTTCACGACATTTAATTGTTATACTATTTTCAGTAATTGGGATTACATCTGCTCTATACCCGCAGGATGGTCCCTCTATTTCAGATTTGCGTGCAAATGCCGATATACTGGTCGATGGAGAGCAGTATATTGATGCCGCGAACGAATATGAGAAAATTCTTTTTTTGCAGGAAACAGTTCTTGGCAAAGATCATCCGGATATAGGACCCACTCTCTCCAGGCTTGGAGAAATATACATGATGCTCGGTGAATTTGATAAGGCTGATCGATATCTTCAGCGTGCCGTGTATATTTACTATCAGCCTATCATTGAATCCCAAACTGAGCTCTACACCCCATTGAAAGATTTGATTAACCTTTATGCCATGAAAGGAGACAATGCTCGTCTCCAGTTCGTATCGGGAAGGCTTGCCGATCTCATGGAAATGAATGAGAGCTGGCAGCAGGATTCGACATTATTCACCTGGGAAATTCCAAAATGGGAAAAACGATTCACCTTCAACAGTCTTTTTCCGGATTCCCTGGGATTTGGGAAATTTACCCGAAATGAAGAAGCCCTCGAGCTAATGAACAAAGGGCATGCCCATATTGAGGCTGGTCTTTTTACCGAGGCAATGGAAAGTTTCTCCCAGGCATTGTTGCTGAAAACCTCTAATCTAGATGTAAACTATTATTACCAATTCACCCTACCGGACACCTCTTTTTATGATGGTTTTTATAATTCCATGATCATACAAAAGGTGACTGGCGATTACAGTGATGCGATTGATTTTTACCTATCCCTTGTAAGTATGACAAGACAGGATACTGCCGCCGCTGCTTTCAGCATGCTGGATTATGTTCAATCCCAGCCGGAAGATTTTCGCGGTTATAAAATTCTCGGTGATCTTTATAATGGCATGGGAGAACCCTTCGACGCCCTTACCAGCTATCAAAAAGCCGTCTGGCTTCAGCCTGAAGATGTTGATGCCCGGTATGCCGTTGGTCAAACACTGCTGTCGCTGGAAAATTATGATGATGCCCTTGAAGCTTTTAATATTGTCTTGCTTATGGAGGCAGAACACTCCAAGACACTCTATCAAATCGGAACTATATATATTACCCAGGGTCTTTACGGAGAGGCCATCCCATATCTCACCGATGCCCTTGTGCAGGACCCATCCAACGCCGGGACATATTATAATCTGGGTCTGGCTAATTTGTATTCTGGAAATGTCCCAAAGGCCCTTGAAGCCCTTCGCAGTACAATAAGAATAAATCAGGATCACGGTGAGGCCCATTATTATCTTGGCAGGATTTATGAAAGTATTCTTAAAACTGACGATGCTATCAACCATTATTTTAAAGCCCGAAAACTCATTCCTGAGAATCAGGAGGTGAATTATCATCTCGGTTTACTCATGTATCATCAGGAAAAATATAATGCCGCCATGGAACCACTAAGAGATTTTGTCATCATGAATCCTGATAGCGTCGGGGTATTAAAGCCACTTGCCGATGTCTTTATGAAGGAAAACCGTTTCATGGAAGCCGTTGATACCTATTCCCGCTTAACTGTTCTGGAACCTCTGGAGCTTTCACATTTTGAGAAAATTGGGATTGCCTACGAAGAATTGGAGGAGCTCCAAAATGCCGTTATCGCTTATGAACGCTTGATGGTTTTTGACCCTGAAAATACTCAAATTTTATACAGACTGGGCCAGATTAACAACGAACTGGGCAATTTCTCAAAAGCCATTGAATACCTGCTCAGGACTATCTCTCTGGGATACCCGACCATGCAGGTACATTATCAGCTTGCTCTTGCTTATGGCGGACAAGAAAAATATATGCAAGCGCTTATTTCATTTCAGGATGCAGCCAATCTGGCGCCGGAAGATCTTCAAATACAGTACCAAATGGGGGTAGCATTCATGGAACTTGAGATGTACGAGGATGCTGTAGACCGGCTGGAAAAATATGCCCGGGCAAATACAAAAGATCAGATTGCCAACTTCCTTTTAGCAAAATCATATTATCTCAGCGGACAAAATAATTTGGCTATTGCATACTTCAAGAAAGTCCTCATGGTACAGCCACAGGATTTCAGATCTCACTATTATTCCGGGGAATGTTATATGGGATTGGGAAGATACGACACGGCGGCAAAATCTTTCAAGAAAGCCTTGAATATTAACCCTGATGATGCTCGGACACATTATTCTCTGGGAATAACTTATATTGAATTGGATAAATTCAGGTCAGCAAATAATGAATTAAGCATACTGTATATGCTTGATCGGGATCTATATAATTCATTGAATCAGATTCTGCAGGAAAATCAGTAGATATTAAGCAAAACTGCCGGCGGTCTATTACATTGAAATAAATTGACGTGACAGCAGAATTCCAACACCTGCGAAAACCACCCCTGCCAAAAGACTAATACTCACATAACCAGCTGCTGCACCCATGGATCCTGAGCGAATAAGATTAATCGTTTCCATACCAAAGGCAGAAAAAGTAGTGAATCCACCCAGGATACCAATGATTAAAAATTCCCGGACCGGCCATGAAAATTCTTTATCAAGGATAATCCCGGTAATTATGCCAATCAACAGACATCCAACAAGATTAACTCCAAGGGTTGCCCATGGAAATCCATTGCCGGTGAATTTTGTGATGTATAACGACGTCAGATATCTTGAAACAGCACCAATCGATCCGCCCAGCCCTACCATAATTATGGGTTTTAACATTAATCTATTTTTCTTTCACCGGTACTGCTACTATGTGATCCTGTCCAATCTGCGTATTTCAGAGTAACTATTTTGGGTTATTGCCATTGGAAATGAAAAACCCGATAAGCGTTTAGAATGGTATATCGTCATCAAATGCGGCATCATCAGCTGGTGGGGCATCATTTGCTGGCGGCGTCTGATTGAAACCACCGGATTGATCATAACCGTCGGTCATAATATCACCACCATAATATTTCATCGCCGCCTGGTTTACCTGTTCTTTTAATTCTTTGTCTGCATAAATAGTATCATAATATTGGTCATCCTGACCTTTCTGGCTGGGAAATCCTACAAACATGCCATTCGTACCATTTATAAGCTTGAAACCCTTAAGGATAAAACCTTCCTCGGTTTTCATATCAAAAAAGGCGCGGATTTTACCCCATTCCCCTTTGTTCATTCTTTCAATTTCCAAAATTATTCCTTTCAAATATGCTGGAAATTTAGGCAGACTGAATATGAGTAGAAAGTTTTAAAGTAGAAAGTTTATAAAGTTTTTAGTGACGAGAAATTAGTGGATGGTTAAGAATGAACAGCTATACGCGTTCTATGATTTCGATTTTACATCCAACACATCGCGAAGACCTTCTCCAAGTAGATTAAACCCAAGAACTGCCATTGCTATAGCCAGGCCGGGAAAAATAGATTCCCATGGGGCCACCCTTAAAAAATCTTTCCCTTCGTTGATCATTGCTCCCCAACTTGCACTTGGCGGTTGAACACCTAAACCTAAAAATGACAAACTTGCTTCTGCCATTATCGCTCCGGAAATGCCAAGTGAGAATGCAACTATCACCGGTGCCATGCAATTGGGAAATACATGGTTCAATATAATTCTAATATGAGAATATCCCATGGCTTTTCCAGCTTGAATATAATCCCTGGTCATGACTGAAAGCACCTGTCCGCGGGTCAATCGGGCAATAGACGGCCATGATACACAGCCAATAGCAATCATAGCAGTATCGATACCCGGCTCGAATGCCGCACTGATAGCAATGAGAAAAAGTAGTGCCGGGAACCCCATCATAATATCAGTGCATCTCATAATAATTGTGTCAACCTTACCACCGAAATAACCTGAAGCCATACCCAGTATAACACCAATCACCAATGATAATGTGCTGGCGACAATTCCCACTTTTAGAGAAATCCGGGCGCTCCAGAAGATACGGGCTAAAATATCTCTTCCAAAATGGTCAGTCCCAAATAGATGACTGTCAGACCCTGGGGACTGAAGGCGACTGGATAAATCCTGGACGATGGGAGATTGAAAAAAGGGTGCAAAAATGGCCATCATACATAAAAGAAAAACGACAACAAAACCCGTAATAATAAAGGGGTGACTATAAAGTTTCTTATTCATCTACCGGTCAACCAATCTTTCCCGAACCCGTGGATCTGCCCATGCATAAATGATATCGACAATGATATTTACCACGACGAAAATAAGGGCCATAAACAAAACGCTTCCCTGGATTGCCGGAAAATCACGTTTCATGATAGCATTAAGAGCAAACCTGCCCACACCTGGCCAACCAAAAATTGATTCTGTGAGTACAGCTCCGGACATGTATGATCCAAAATCCAGACCAATTATAGTAATAAGTGGGATCGCCAAATTTTTCATGGCATGCTTGAATATTACGATACGTTCAGAAAGCCCTTTGGATCTTGCCGTTACGATGTAATCTTCATTCATGGTATCCAGCATAAAAGCACGGGTTAATCTGGTCATCATAGCCAGGGATCGGGTTCCAAGTGCTATAGCAGGTAGAACTAGAAATTTCAATCCTCCATATCCAGTAGGAGGAAGCCATTGCAGATACACACCCACCCAAAGAATGAGCAAGAGCGCAACCCAGAATACAGGGGCGGAAACTCCGGCCAGCGAAATAATTATGGAGGCTTTATCCCAGATTGTGTCCTTTTTTAAGGCGGATAGAATTCCCAGTAGTACACCCACAACGACGGCAATGAACATTGCAGCAGTTGCAAGCTGAAGGGTAAAAGGAATTTTCTCAAGGATATCATCCAAAACCGGTCGCTGAGTGACAAAGGAATTACCCAGATCGCCAGATAAAATCCGTTTCATGAATATACCGTACTGAGTAATAGCGGATCTGTCCAAGCCCAACTGATGCCGTAATTGAGCCAGGGTATCTTCGTCATAATAATCTCCAACCAGGGCGAGGACAGGATCACCTGGAGCAATATACATCAAAATGAATGAAATTGTGAGCACACCCAATATCACGGGTATGCCTTGCAGAATTCGTTTAAGGATATATGTTGACAAATCTATACAATTTTTAGGGTTTGATAGCTACAAAGAGAGCGAAAACTTCTCAATTACCGTATTGAAATTATCAGGTTCGGAATGTTTTAAGAAAGTGGTATTGGCTGATCGGTACTTATTTTATTTGTAATTTGCTCAAAATAAGTGTTTTTTTAAAATTTTGTTTAATTAGGCACCTAAAATCAGGTTTACAAAAATCACAATGTCCAACACATCAATAACAGTATCGCTATTTGCATCGCCTAAATTCTGCTGATCAAGTGTGAACTCTATTTCCCCTAATATAAAACCAACCAACTGTACCAGATCCAGAACATCAAGCGAATTGTCCCCATTTACATCTCCATTAATCTGAGGTTCTGTAATATCCCTGACGCATCTCACATAATTGTAGATACGAATGACGTCACCTTGTGGCCCATGCCCATAAGGATAGTCCTCTGGATTGCCTGATTTTGGATCGCTTCGCTGTGAGCCAGCGCCATGCACGTCAAGTAGTTGATAATTACCAGAGAATGGCGGCATTTCCATAAAACCAAGTGCATCACCAAAAGCCACATAAACCGCTGAGGCACCTTCATGTTCTGAGTTCCAGCTTTTGTGGGTTGTGCTCGTCCAGTAGAAAGGGTAATTGGTTTCACCGCCTTCATCTGTAATCTCAGAAACCTCATATACGGGATTAATTGCCGCAGATCCTGATGTTGCCGGCGATCGGGTGTAATCCACGATGCTTTGGAGCTCTTTTGCATTTGGAAGTCGCCAATCGCTATATCCGGCGTGTTCCAGATTTTCCGCCCATTGGAGAGCCTGTTCCCAATTCAATTCACCATTTTCATCTGCACCGGCATTCATATGACCGCTATCACCAGCCATCCACATGAGGTCTGTAGATTGATCTGTGATGGTATCATCTTCATTATCAATAAACTCATTTGTGTCATAATCTGTTGTTCCTCTTACAAACTTTACAAACGAAGTCATCGAGAATTCCATACCCGGTGGACCTATAGGCTCAGCTGGATATCCTTTTATTCTGCCATCGGCAAAATTCACACCAAAAACAGTGTCATCCCCATTCATGGTTTCACTGACATATTCAGTCCCTGACCAATATTGGGCATCGATAACCCTCTCGTCATTATCAGTGTCTCCATATTCAAATGGAAAGTACAGGGTATCGATAAATGGGGTTAAAAACGAGGTATCATCTAAGTCATAACCGCTTGGGTCAACGCCATTAAAAGTGATAAGGGAATAAAGTTCTTTTATGGTGGGAAACCGCCAATCATCATAATCGGCCAGCTCATATGACTCCAAAAAAATAACGGCATCATCATAAGTCATTTTAGTACCATGGTCCTGTTGCCACATCAACCCTGTGTTTATATCTGTTACCGTTCCATCGCCATTATCAATATATGAAAACTGGCTACCGCTATACTGCGCATCCTGACCAAAATAGGCTTCATTTAATTCAGGACAGGAAATTTCCTCATTATCATCATAACAGGATATCTGCATAGTATCGATAATTTTTGTTGTTGATTCCGGTTGCGCAGATATAACGCCAACGAATACAATAATCATTAAAGCCAGATTTAGAATTCGTTTCATCTTTTTAAAGTTGTTATTTTTCATCATCATCATTTTCTATCTTTTTTTCTGAATCAATCGACAAATAGATACATTTGAGGAGAGCCGAATTTGACTCCCCTCAAACTTTAAAATCCTTATTTCAGCAACAGCATACTTTCTGTGAACATTCCTTCATTTGTCTGGATTTTATAGTAGTACATTCCGGATGGAACTGCCAGCCCATTCTGATTATTCCCATCCCATTTTGTAGAATGCAATCCGGCAGACTGATACCCTGACCCCAGTGAATTAATCATTTTTCCTGTAACATCATAAATTGAAACGCTCACATTCCCCGGTGTGTTCAAGGTGTACGAGATCCGGGTTGACGGATTAAAGGGATTGGGATAATTTTGTGCATTAAACTGTGCTGATGCCTCATCCTCAGTATTAACGGTGTCGCCAACTTCTGTTTCACCTACTTCAATACCCCACTCAGCCACCAGTTCTCTTACGGCAAGATGAATTTCTTTTCGACTTGATCCATTATCTCTCATATCTCTCTTCAACTCATGAACCATATCTTTTTGATCATCATTTAGTTTATCCATCACCTGACGAAATTTCTTATGCCTGTTATCGATCTCATCAAAATTCGATCGTTCGATGCCCCAGTTTTGCAGATGATCACCAACTGACTGGTGAATTTCACTTCGTGGTGCACCCTCATCATGCATCTTGCGAATCATACCGTGTAATTCCTGCTCCTGCGATTTGTTTAAATCTTGATGTCCTTGATGTCTGCCATGAAACCCATGACGTTTTTCTTTTCCCTGTCTCTTATTATCCCTGTCAGGTCTATCGATTCCCCATGAGTCCAGCAATTTTCCAACGGCATCATGCACTTCGTGAGGATCTGCTCCTTCGCCATGTTTTGTCGCCACCAATTGATGAATCTCCTCTTTTTGTGAGTCGCTGAGGTCTTTCATAAATTCAGGTTGATCAGAAAAATCTGGTCCGCCAAAGCCTGTATGATGCCCCCTGCCAAAATTTTCAGGTGCTTCTAATCCCCAGCTTTCAAACTGATTTGCAACAGCCTGTTGAATTGTCTGCTTTGTGGCACCATTCTCTTTCATGGTTTCCACCATTTCTTGTATTTCCTTTTGTTGATCCTGCGATAAATCCGGATGATGAGGGTGGCGGCTATGTCCATGCTGCCCAATCAAAATGGTCCCGGTTATAAATGCGATCAGTATAATTGCGTATTTCATTGTTTTACTCCTATTACAGCATTTTCTTCAAATTTCTCATCTCATTATAGAATGAAAGGAACCTGCTGTTAATGAATTCTATTTTTAATTTGTTTTCATCTTTTGTCGGTATATCAAAGACAAAGATGCTTTTCATTCTGCTTCGATCTGATTTGATTAGTGGATGACCATTCATTCTCAGCCATGCTGAAAACGCCAGGTCATCGGTTTTAATTTGATTTTCTATCATTGATTATGATCTCCATGCGGCAGCCTTTTTAATCGATCGTGAGGCGGTCTTCCTCTTCCTGGTGGGCCTCCTGGTCGACCAGGTCTATCAAATTGCTGAGTCAATTTGTCAATTTGCTCGCTGGTGAGATATGGTTCTAATTCAATGCGGAGAGAGTCCATTATGACCTTTACTTCCATCATGTGGTCTGCCCCCATATCAGCAAAGCGGTCAAAATGTGATTCGAGTATTATTCTTACTTTATCTGCCTGACCATCATGAGGGTCTATCATTTCTTCAAAAAGATGGATAAATCCTTCTTTATGATGCATCCCCTGAAAATCATGTATTCGATGACTAATTAGAAAACGTGCCGAGAGAATTCCCAACAAAAATCCTATTAATAATACAATGAGGATAATGAAAGTTGATTTGGTTTGTACTTGTAACATGTTTGCTCCTTATTGAATTGCGTAAGCAATATTTTCAATTTTAAATTCGGGAACGCCAAGGATCGTTTCCAGTGATGATAAATTTCCCGTGGAAAAATTGTAGATGAGTAGGCCGACGATGGCCATTGAGGTGGCAATTGCAACAGGCCGGAATGCCGTCATCAGTGCATCGAAGAAGTCGATTTGCTGATGTTTCCCCGCAGCAGGATCCAGTTTTTTCATAACCCTTTCGGCAAAATAAGGGGGAAATGATTCTACTTTTGATGATTTTAGATTTTGCCTCATTGCTAATATCTGTTTTTCTTCTTCGATGAGCCTGGGGAACTTTTCCTTCAATTTATTGAGTGATTTTTTCTCAAGTTCAGTTAATGGTTCATCAAGAGACTTATAGAGCAATTCTAATGTTTTTTTATCCATGTCTATTTTCCATTTGTGGCGTTAATATTTCTTTTAGTTTTATTTGGGCCCTGGCCAGTCTTGACAATACGGTGCCCGGTGGAATTTGTAATATTTTTGCTGTCTCCTTAACAGAGTATCCATTTAGTAATCTCAAGACGACAACAGATTTAAATCCTGCTTTTAACTTACTGATTGCATTATTAACCAGTTCTTTGGTCTCCTGGTTTTTTTGATCATCTGATCCCGACATATAATTTTCTAATTCCTGTTTATCCTGACGAATAAATAGAAACGAGCGGCGTTTTCGGCGCTTCAGTTCATTTAAGGAGAGGTTAATTGCAATACGGGTTACATATGTTTCGATATTAGCTTCTCCTCTAAACTGACTCATGGATTTATATAATCTAACAAATGTTTCCTGCCCGACATCTTCTGCTTCCTGACAGAAGCCAAGCATACCATAAACGGTAGCAGAAACCTTGGGCTCCAGTTGGAGAATAAGTTTGTTAAATGCATCCTTGTTGCCATTTTTTATCGATTCAATTTGTGCGTTATGATTCAATCATTTTTTCCTTTAAATGTTGGACAATCCAATAGTCAAATATATTCCGGATAAAATTTATTTTTTAGATTTTTCATCTTGTTATGTGACTATATTGTTTTCCAATCAGTGATAGTTTGTTTAAATTCAACATCAATAATTTCAGAAGATAAAAATATTTGTCTGAATGAGATTCATTGATTTCCTGACTACATGACGTGTTCGTCATTCGCTATTGTCACAATCACAACTGAGGAGACTCAATGATTAAGGGTTTAGAAATTGTCCCGTCACTAACAGTTCATGAATTACTGGAAGCATATCCGGAACTTGAAGACGTTTTGATTGGTATTGCCGCACCTTTCAAGAAACTGAAAAACCCCATTCTTAGAAAAACCGTGGCAAAAGTAGCAACCCTAAAACACATCTCATCAGTTGGCGGCGTGCCTCTTGTTGAGTTGATTGCAAAGCTTCGAAAAGCTGTGGGGCAATCGCCAAGTCACGAATTATACGATGATGAAGAATATTTTGGCGAAGAGCCAGGCTGGTTCTCTCTTGAAAAAGTAGCTTTGTCGATTGAAGAAGATAAGGTAGAAAACAAGGATGAAATGACTCTGGTGGCTATTCTCAAAGGTGCCAAAACCGTCAAAGCGGGAGAGATTATCGAACTCATAACAACATTTCTTCCAGCCCCGGGAATTGATGCAATGCGATCAAAAGGGTATTCGGCCTGGGTAAAAAAGACTAGTGGCGGTATAATTAAGTCATATTTTCAAAAACCCACCGATTGAAATAAAACACTGCTTAATGATGTGAATTCTCTGCAAATATGAATAAATATATTACCAATAAAATATTGTCAGACAGTTCATTCACGGTTGATGTGGCAACATTTTACGAGTCTACTCTTGTGCCTCTTATCTTTGAATCTTATGCAGAAGATCTCGCTTCTCGTGCAAAAAGCTTGAACCCCGACTGCGTTCTTGATGTTGCCTGTGGAACCGGTGTTGTTACGCGTGCACTTTCAAAGGTGCTGCCTGATCAATGTCAGATTACTTCAACGGACCTTAATGATGCGATGATAAAACACGCTGAAAAAATTGGTACAAGTAGAGAAGTAACCTGGGAGCAGGCTGATGTAATGGCGCTGCCTTTTGACGACGAAACTTTTGATGCAGTGGTATGTCAATTCAGCACAATGTTTTTCCCTGATCGCATCCATGGCTATCAGGAAATCCGCCGAGTCTTAAAACCAGGTGGAAAATTTCTTTTTAGTATTTGGAATGGCTTGGAAGTAAATGATTTTGCCAATACTGTAATGGATGCAGTTACCGCCCTGTTTCCGGAAAACCCACCTGAATTTCTCTCTCGTACACCCTATGGTCATGGAAATCCAGATGAAATAAAGAATGAAATAAATGTCGCCGGTTTTGATAGTTGTCATTTAATCCAGCAAGATGACATCAGTTATTCAAAAAATCCAACCATGGCAGCTATTGCTTTTTGTCAGGGTACGCCCTTAAGAAATGAGATTGAAGATCGAGAGCCTGGTGGTCTCGAAAGGGTGACAGCCGTTGCTGCAAACTCAATCAGATCACGCTTTGGTGATGGTCAAATCCAGGGGAGGATGAGCGCGGTAATAGTAACCGCTGAGTAGCAAAATTTGAGTTAAATAAATGTGGGGGCAATTACACACCCCCACACATATTGATCAATTTATTTGGTAACCCGCAGACTAACAGAACCGCTAATACCTCTCAGCTGGCTGCCATTGATATCTTCCCAAATTGGCAAACCTGCCGATAAGATCAACGATGCCCGCTCGTTAAGTTCAAAGTCCATTTGAGCAAATCCATCCAAATAGACACCGCCACTATTGGGGCTCTTTTCACCATCCCATTGATTTTTGTCTGCATGTCGCAGTGAAAATTTTATATACGGATGAATTTGTTTGATAATTGGCTTTTGACGGATCAGATGTAAATCTACACGCATTTTACGACCTGGTTTGAATCCTCCATCGCTTGTATTGAGGGGCTGTCTCAATTCACCTGAAACACCAATCACCCAGGGGAACTCACTTCTCATCCAGTATTCCAATCCCAAAGCTGCGGAGTATTGGCCGGTACCCATTGCAAAATCATCATGGGATTCATTACCCATGTCCATATCCATATCCTCATCCAATGGATTTTCTGAAAATGAGTCCGCGGTTGGTATATAAATACTGGCATCAAGGAATACCTTGTTGCCGGGTCCAACAATTTTATTTGAAATGATCGTTCGTAACCCAAAATTTATATCTCCAATTCCAGATACGGTTTCAGTGGATCCATTAGACTTATTTTTTCTCCAAATATATGGTAGCCGGACTCTTAGATTTATTTTGTCTGAGACACCATACATACCAAAGATGTTTGTTGAGATAAAATCAACTTGTCCCTCTGAGCTATTTTCGGTTGGTTCCAGGCTTGAATATGACACATTGGTTCCTGCCAACCATTGCCCTTGATATAATCCTATACCCTCTGTTGCACTTCCGACCGGAAGCGTTGGATTGCTTCAGAGAGGTCACTGCCCCCAGGCTGGCTGGGTAGCCATGAAAAGCAATATTGATCCAACAATAAGTTTTTTTAACATTTCAAATTCCTTTTTTTTAGAATTATTTTTATATTACACAATTTTTATTTGAAACAGCCTGATTATAAAAGCCAGATTATCACTTGATATAACGCCCCAGCCCCGATGAAACTATCAAAGCGATCAAGAAAGCCGCCATGACCTGGGATAATTTTATTGAAATCCTTTATCTGATACAGCCGTTTTACATAAGATGCCATAAGGTCCCCAAATAGTCCTCCAATACAGATCACCACAGTAAAACCAAGTGCTTCAGCCATTGAAAACATCGGAAATGAGCGAAGAAGTATCCCAGAAAGGAGGGCAATAATAAGGCCTCCAATTGATCCTTCAATAGTTTTATTTGGACTGATTTTTTTTGCCAGAGCATGTTTGCCAAATAACTGACCGGTTAATTGGCTATATCCGTCAAATACACCAACAATCAGATAAACGTATAGAATGATTTCCATCCCGGTTTCCATAGAAAAGAAGGTCATGCCAATGGCGGTGATGATATAGATCGCTGAAATTCTTTTTATCTGTTCTTTTTGGGCGTGTTTTACAGAATATTTATAAAACGTATGTATTACTTCAAATAATCCAATTAGAAGGACCAATGCGGTTAAAATAATAAAATATGGGCCTTCCACGAGAATTATTGCTAAAGTAGAGTGCACAATAAAAAAATAGACGATCAACTTTATCCATCTACCCCGTTTTTCATCCCGGGAGGCATGTTTACTTCCGGCATACATGGCAATGATGCCAATAATGAAATAGGCTTCAATATATAATAAAATTTTCAGAATCATCCCACTAGACTCCATTTGTGTGACAGGTTAATGATCTGGGTAGCATTTCAATTGATAACTTGGTTATATTCTCAAATATCTCGCCATCCACCATGAGGTTATGAGGTTCATCCGTTATAATTTCCATTAAGTTGGAAGAAAATTGATTGGCAGGATTATAAAAATATGTTCCTGAAAAAACGGAGAGATTGTGCAATGTCTGGCTAAAGAAGTTTGCATTCGTTTCCATCACCTCAAATCGTCCGTCTTTTATTTTTGCATCTGGAAATAAAGTAAAATTACCGGCAAAACGTGAGTTGTTTATTATCAAACCATTTAAGGTTTTCTTTTCTGGTTGGTTGCCGTTTAACATGATTGAATATGATTTTGACACATTTTTGAAAGCAATTATTAGTGCTGCTACTGGATAACAGAAGTTTCCCATAAATTTTAATTTCTGATTCGCAAATTCTGCAACATTTGTCGGATATCCCAATCCGAGGGTAATGGTTGCATAGGCTTGCGTTTGATTGTCATCTGAATCAGTAAATTTCAGATGCAAGATATCAATCTTCTCTGTGTGACTTCCTTTGATAGCCTTTATACCGTCTTTCAAGTTATTCATCTTAAATTCTCGTGCCAGGCAATTTGCAGTACCAACAGGAAGAATGCCAATCACCTGTCGTTTGATATCCATACCGTTTATTACTTCAAAAATCGTCCCGTCCCCACCGGCAACGGCAATGCCATCGTAATCTTTTGCTTCTTGGGCTATCTCTTTTGCATGACCCTGGTGGGTTGTGACAATCATTTTTTCTGATATCTTGCTAAGATTATCTTTAATATAATCAATCCTTTTTTCAGTCCTTCTGCCGCTGCTTGCTGGATTTAAAATTGTCAGCCATTTCATTTTATCGTCTTCCTGTTTTTGAGAACACGGAATAATCCGCCGACGTTGGATTGATTTTCAGGTAAAATAGTTATAATCAGCATTTCCTCAATATAGGCGATAATACTGATCCCTACCACGTAATAAAAGAATGGGACATAAAATCCAAAAACAAATAATGTTATAATAAATATTCCCTGCGAATAGGCGGTAACCTTAGTCAAAACCGTGTGAAAGCTGCTAATTTTTTTATATTTAATAAGGGAATAAATAGCTTCAAGTGCATAAAACACAATGACAATTATTAACAGATTAATATTGGGGAGAATTACATCGCTTTGAAAGCGTATGATTCCAACAATTGCACAAATGTAAGTGGCCATATCTCCAGTTGAATCCAGTCTGGCGCCCAGCGCAGATTCCAATTTAAACCTTCGGGCAATATAGCCATCTAGGAAATCACTGACAAGGCTTGCTATTAAAAGCCAGGTAAATACAGACTCATTACCAGACCAGATAAGGTACATCAAAACAGGTGATGCCAATATACGGGTCGTTGAAAGGAAATTGGGTATATTTTTTAAACTAAAAACTTTCATTGTCATTTTTGTGATCAAATCGATAAATTAAAAATAATAATAGATTGAAATATTATCCCGGTATAAAAACATGTTTCTTTAAAAAAATTAAACTTATCGAGGCAGTAATACCCAGACAGCATAACCAGGCCATTCGGTGATGAATATCGAAATTCTGAACCAACATATAATTTACTGTCGACCCAATAAAAGCACTGGCTGAGTACATGATATATGCCCGGCCCAAACTTCGCCAATATGGTGAATAATGCTCAAATGTGATTAAGCGGTGTAGACCATGCTGGCGGGCAACGCCTAAGGTGAAAGCAATGATCCAGCTTGTCGTCGCTTTATTATCCATGGGATTAAAATAATAAATGATTTCATAGGTGGCAAAACCGATTGCAGCTCCGAAGACTGCCGTGAGCATCATTCGAATATTTTCCGGGATTTGATAAAAATATTCAATAATGTAATGCCGAGATTTGATATCCCTCGAAATATTCATTTACTTTTGAATGCTCATATTGGTTCGATACAAATAACCTGACAAGCCTGATAAACCGCCAAGTATAAGCGGAATCAAAATACTAACAGATAGTAGAATCCCCGTAGAATGTAAGTTCATCATGTGGCTGACCCTTTCCATTATTAGTGATCCACCTGAAAAATAGTAATACATATTTAGTATGATCCATGGAATCATAGCGCCAGTTCCCCCATTCATCGTGGCTGATTTTCTATTAATTGACAGCCACCCTGAGGCAAAGGAAGGGAAAACGAATAACCACCAGCTTGTAAATGGAAGTATCACCATATTCACTATTACTGCCAGCAGTATTACCATAAACGGATTTACTGATTGATATTTTTCATCATTCATCGATTTAATCCTTTAAATTGCACGGAATATCCTTCAATCTCATCGGCTGTATTTTCAAATTGAAGAGATAAATATTCTCCCTGAACCCATTTAGAAATAAAATCATCGTAATGCCGACTGCCGGGATATCCTGACTGCCCGCCGGGATAGATGCCGATAGCTGTGACAGGATTTCCCATTTCTGCAGCATATCTCCATGACGGACCAAATGTTTCCCGTGTCGCATTGGGCACGCCTCTTCCGCCTGATGTTTTTAAATGCTCTGCACCAAATCCGGGGATTTTAGCCAGATGGTGAATATTTGTACCGCGGTAATCATGCCACTTCCAACCAGTATGGTCTGAGCCCATTTTTTTTGACAAATCTGCTTGAGCTGAATTGAATGCCTTTATTACCAGCATTTCTAATGTTTCCCGTTCTGCAGTATGGATGTTATCAAGCCAGTGAGAATTTATATCCATTTCGAGAATTTCCATCATTTCTGTTGAATTGGGCCAATTATGATCGACAGATTTTTCACCAAGCTCATCAGCCCAGGTATATTCCTCAAGCTTGCTGAACCAAAGAGTAAAAAACGAAGCTTCCCAGGAATTTCCATCAAGATTGAAGTCCCACTGAGAAAGCAAGTCCAGAATTTCTTTCATGCCCGGATTCAATTCAGACATCATCAATTCACGAATCATCACTGGTAATGCCCGTTTTGCCATTGGGCTTTCGTTATCCATCTGGATCAGTGCCACATCCTGTATGGTGGCATCATTAGTCTTTTTTAACAATTCATTTATTCGGGATCCACGCCATGACATCCAGTAATTATCAGAAAGATACAGGGGATAAGTTGAATCATATGGATTCTGGTTAGCAGAGCTGACAAAATCTCTTTGTGGATTTAATTCGTGAGGCATATGTTCCAGGGGAACAAATTCTTTCCAATCATAGATCGGATCGGTTCCGTCACTGATAAAGCGACCCTGTTCTGGCCATCGCATCGGTGGGTGCCCAGCATGCCACATAGCAATATTTCCAGTGGTATCGACAAAAACAAAGTTCTGTCCCGGGCAGGAAAAATAGTCCAGGCTTTTCACCCATTCCTGATAGGTTTTAGCCTTCCCCATGCCAAGCAGTGATCTGATTTCTTCTGTTCCATCATGTCCACGCCAGCGCAATGCTCTGCCTGTGGATATCTGCATTGTCGGATTTCTCATATTGCCAATACTAAAATCTTTAACCTGGTTAATTTTATCCCACACAACAGGGCCGTGATGGGTAAAAATAATGGTGTCTTGAAAGGTGGGTCCATTTCTTATCCGAATCTCTTCTATTTTCCGCGTTGTTTTTTTCCATTCTCCATCAAACAGATATTCATTTTTATGATTATCCTTGAATTGTATATCATACCAGTCCATCACATCATCATTGCCGTTGGTTACACCCCAGGCGATTTGATCATTAAACCCGCTGATGATTCCTGGTGCACCGGGGATAGTAACACCCATGACATTTCTCTCGGGACTTGACAGATGCATGATATACCATATCGCCGGGATGGTTAATGTGAGATGGGGATCATTGGCAATGATGGGATTGCCTGATGCCGTTCGCTTGCCGGATACTGCCCAGTTATTGCTGCCATTTCTTTTATCTGGTTTAAATGGTAAATCTGCTTCCCCTGCTGTTGCCTGATAAATGTTGGCGGGCGCCTGTACCTTTGGAGCAGGCACATTTGGAAGCTCTGAAATGATCGGGTCCAAGAAATAGGGCATTACAGGAAATAATTCGTCCACAGCTTCCCTGCCAAATTGATTCCACGTGCGTGTAAGGGGAAGATCGCTGCTTCTGCCGGTGAGTGTCCACGCCATATTTTTTAGTAATAACGCCACTTTAAACGGTGAAAAATATTCAGGCGCATAATCTAATATTTTATATTCCATGGGATATTCATCTAGTGGCAGCTGATCAATATAGGCATTGATGCCGTCTGAATAGGCTTGAAGTACCGCTATTGTCCCAGGATCATTCTCCGCTGCTATCAAAGATTTTTCCGCACCATGTTTCAGTCCAATTCGTCTTTGGAACCGATCATATACCAATGCTTTTTCACCGATGATCTCGGACATCCTGCCTGCTGTGGCTCGAACCTGGAAATCTAACTGCCACAATCGATCCATAGCCATGATATAACCCTGGGTAAAAAATAGATCATGATCGTTCTCTGCAAAAATATGTGGAATACGGTGATCATCCCAAATAACAGTCACTTCATCCGTCAAATTTTCAAAATGCAACTCGTTTTCAGGAAGTTCATCGCTTCCTGTCAATGCTAAGTATCCATGAAAGGGATCCAGAAATTTTCCCAAAGGAGGGGTATTGCCAAATTTATTATTAAGTGCATATACTAAAAGAACGGTTATAAATACAGGAATAACCCACTTGAATCTGGAGAATATTTTATTGGGGATCACAGCTTAACCTCGTTTTTTTCTTATTTTATCGTTGTCAGGCCAAAGGGGTTATCAATTGAGTGGGCCGGTTGAGTAAACCAGCGCGGGCCGCCATCGGTCATATAAAAATGATCTTCGTGGCGAACTCCAAATTCACCTGGTATACAAATCATTGGCTCGTTGCTGAAACACATGCCTTTCTCCAGGCATGTATGATCGCTCATCACCAGATACGGCCATTCGTGAATATCTAATCCAATGCCATGTCCTGTTCGATGGGGAAGCCCCGGAATTTTATATCCTGGCCCGAAACCATATTTTTCCAATGTTTTCCTGGCTGCTTTGTCAACACTTGAACAGGGTTCCCCTATCTGTGCCGCCTTGAAGGCAGATGCCTGGGCTTCTTTTTCAATATCCCAAACCTCTCGCTGTCTTGTGCTGGCCTCTCCATAAACATAGGTTCGGGTAATATCTGAATTATAACCATTTAATAAACAGCCGGTATCGATCAGCACCATGTCATTCTCTTTTAATATTTGCGAGTCCTTGACCCCATGAGGATAAGCAGTTGCCTCCCCAAAAAGAGCGATACAAAATGAAGAACCTTCCGCAATGCCCATTGCTTTGTGCGCCTTGTTTATAAACTGGCAAACTTCAAGAGTATTAATTCCAGGTTTTAGTATTGCAGCAGCACTTTTATGAACTTCAAGAGTGATATCTTTTGCCCTTTGCAAGAGCGCAATCTCATGTTCTGATTTTTTCATTCGGCAAGAAGATGTGACCTCCTTGGCATTTACTAATTGAAGATCTGGGCTGGCATTTGAAACACCATCAATAATAAAGTAGGGTGTGGATTCATCCATGCCAACTTTGCCTGATTTTATCCCAATATCAGATAACAGGTTGACAAATAATTTGTATGGACTTTCATGTTCGTTCCAGCAAATCGTTTTTCCGGGTATTGACATAAAATCTTTTAAGGTACTCTTTTCAAACCACGGACATAAATAAGTCACTGGACCATTTTGTGGAATTATTGCACCGACCATCCGTTCACTTGCATGCCACTGGGTTCCAGTGAAATAATACATATTAGTGCCTGCATTCAGGTAAATGGCATCCAAATCAATCGTCTTCATTATGCTTTGGGCTTTTAAGATTCTATCTTTGTACTCACCCGGTTTTATGTCAGCAATTGATGACAGAGATTGGGAAATCAACTGTAATCTTTGAATTTCGATTTTTTGGGTTGAACCACCCACTCCGATTGTCATCCGTGTCATACTACTCCCCGAATACTTGGTCTGATTTTGCAGCCATGATGAAATCATTTACATGGAGACCTTCAATTTTATGCGACCACCAGGTAATTGTGACTTTACCCCATTCTGTCAGGATTGCCGGGTGATGACCCTCAGCTTCTGATATTTCACCTATTGAATTGGTGAAGGACAATGCATCTACAAAATTGGGAAAGTCAAATGTTCGCATGATTTGATTTATACCATCAGAATTTATCAAATGCCAATTTGAGAGTTTTTTCATAAATGAATCCACCTCCTGTTTGGAGGCCTGGGGAGCGCCTATTCGACAGGCTTCGCATGTTTTTCCAACTAAATCTGACACTATATCTTTCTCCTGATCATTATGGTTTTTGAAATGATTGTGGCGATAAACCCTAGAGGGGCGCCCATATCATGTTTAACGCAAATGTTTACAATCACATTCTACGTCAATCTTTGGATGGATAATAATTCTGTTAAAATAGTAATTGAATTTACAAAAAAAACGCTTCCATTTCACGCGGGTATTTTGATGATTTTATTGATGGTCCGCCCATGCTGCAGATAGAATTTTGATATTAATTTATCAATTATCATGGTAGAATTAAATAGATACATAGAATTGTGTTCAAAATGATTATAATTTTTTATCATGTGTTGTGGATATTTTTACATAAAACTGTTATTTTTTTCTGATACTTTTTGCAAACAATTTATAATATATTAAATCCATATTTTGCGATTCCGGCTGCTGTAAAGCGCTTATTCATGATTCAGCTGTCAATCAATTCGGTTTTTGCCTCCTTTTTTTTAATTATGAATATATACTTGAGAAAAGTTGGATTCGAAGACCATCAGATTGCCGGTTTTACATCATTTCAATTCTTCGGTTCATTTATGTTTGCCTTTCCCCTTGGAGTTTACATAAAGGGAAAGAAACTTAAACCGTTCTTTTTTTTCGCCAGTATCGCCGTGCCCTTGGCCGGTTTGCTGATAGTTAATTCGGTCAGATTGCAAATCGAGCCCCTCATAAAAACAGGGTTTTTTATATCTGGATGCGGATTGATGACGATGCAGGTTTGTGCCCTGCCATTTATTCTCCGCAATGGAGATGGCGAGACACTCTCTGAATCTATCTCGCTGAGTTTTACTTCATGGTCACTGGCTGTTATCACCGCCGGGGTTGGTATTGCAATTTTGAGGACTTTAGAGCCGGTCATTTATCAAATATCAATTCAATCCAGTGAATATTATATTCTTACAATGTTTCTTTTCATTGGCATCCCGGCAATGTTTTTGGCTCCCGGATTGAAGGAGAAACCACCCCTCTCAAAAAGTGGTCGATTTATGGATAATTTGAAAACCTTTCGTCATGATTATGACTGGTTTATTATTCTAAAAGCCCTCATACCAACGCTGTTAATTGCAATTGGAGCAGGATTAACAATTCCCTTTGTTAACTTATTTTTCTTTTCCGTTTTTCAATTGGATTCTCATTATTTTGGTCTGCTTGGAAGTACTGCATCCGTTCTTGGTGTGTTTTCAGCATTATTGGTTCCCTCGGTTCGGAGACGATATGGTTACCGGGTGGCAATACTTATGACTCAATCAATTGCCATCTTATTTCTGATTGGACTTGGTATGACTGAAGTTTATTCGGCTGTGAAAGGTGCCTTTGCAATGGCGGTCATTTTCTATCTTTTCCGTCAGCCTTTTATGCATATGGCTGCACCTATTACCAGTGAATTGACGATGCAATATGTGGGAAAGAAAAATCAGGAGTTGCTTAGCGCTCTAAATTCCACTCTCTGGAGTGCATCATGGTTTGTCAGTGCAAAAATATTTCAGTACCTGCGCGGGATGGATATGTTTTATCATCAAATATTTTTTATTACAGCAGGATTATATGGGTTTGGTGTCTTTTTGTATCACTTTATTATAAAAGAATTTCTTCAAAATAATACGTCGGTAATTAAATAGTTTGTTAAAGCGTATTTTCTGTAAAGATATTTTGTTACAGTATAGGAAGTCAGTTATTCAATCTGCTTTCCAAATGGGCCAATATGTAATTTGATGGTGCCGGCTTTCATTTTGAAAACCAATTGCCATATCTTCATTTTTCACTTTGCCAAAAACCATTGTATCGCCACTAATGCAGAAGGCATGATCTGTTTTTATGCCTTCTGCGACAGTCAAATCACTGCCAATCTTTATATTTCCGCCTTTATCAGGTTTTGCAGAAAGCAATACTGGAAGCTGGAAAACCAACAACCAGATTAGAAAGATTTTTCTCAATTTCTAATTGCCTCGTGAGAGGACTTTTCCAGAACCTGAAATGCTGCTTTTCACTTTTGGACTGCCAGAATATTCCACTGTACCGCTTCCACTGATATGGGCATCAAGTTCATCTCTTACATGAATCTGGCATGAACCGGAGCCGCTAATAAATGCCGATGCTGTTTCTGAAGATAAATCTCTGGCATATATATCACCGGAGCCACTAATATGCAATTTATGTTCATCCACTTTCCCGGTTACGGTGATGGTTCCCGATCCAGAAACACTGCTTTCCAGATTGTCCGCATCAAGGCTCACAAGTATATCCCCTGATCCACTTACATTGAGCTCTACATCATCACCTTTAAATTCATCCAATCCGACAATTTCTCCAGAACCCGAAATTGACAATTCTTTGATCCTATCCATAAAAACTTCAATTTCCAGCGTTCTTCTTCCTGTAACACATTCATCCAGGTATACTACCAGTGTACCATTTTTTACTTCGGTTTTTAACAATGCCATTATATTATCATCGCTTTTGATGCTTATGGGTTGCGACCCACCTGATTTTAATAGAATTTTCCCAGAGCTTCGAAAGCTGATTCCAGAAAAACTCCCTACATCCCTGGTCTCGCTTATGACATTACCAGAGGCACTCACGCAATTCATGTTACATGCTACACTTGAAAAAAGACTGATTGCAAGAATAGAGGCGGTAAAAGGGTTTAATTTTGTCATTGTATTCTCCTGTTTTATTTACATGGTAATTATAACTGACATCATCCATTGATGTAATTATGCGGCCTTTGATGGATTTAAAGCTAATTAGTTGCCTGTGTTAATGTGATAAATCAGCCCGATTGAAGTTAACAATCCAAACCATTGGATTATATTCTCTTTTACAGGTACATCGGGTAGTTTTTTAAAGCAATCCACTACACATGATTTAAAACTGAGGTTCATATTTTTGAATCTATGAATCTGCTGAAACTATTCGAGATGATTTGTCTTTTGTAATTGTCTGTAAGGGTTCACTTGCAGATATAAAGGAGACCTCGGCATTTTTTACCAGTGGTATCGATCGCAGCTCAATTAATATTTCAGCTTCTCCTTTTGAAGCACTCTCTTCAACCGTGACAATAATTCTTCCGAGCTTATCTTTTTTAAAGATGCTACAACCGGGTATGCCCTCAAGATGTTTTTGAACATTCTCTAGGTTCACAAGATTTGTCTGTAAAACAACTCCAATGATATTCATGTTCTCTCCATTTCCGGCTATCATCATCTCTTGATTAAAAGAATGATGTGATTATTAAAAAGTAAAAAGTTTGATTTTAGCTGACCGTCAGACTGTAATTTAATATCAACACTGCAATAGGTAGTAATAAAATCCGATTGTACTTTTTTTTTCTTTGGGCATCCGGCGGCTGTTTTTTTCTCAGGATTATGGATGAAATAAAATAATGCCATTCTCTGACAAAATCTGGGTAACCAAAATTATGATGTCCAGAATATCTACTTGTTGATCCTGATTCATGTCGGCGGTGCAATCTCCCAATTCAGGCAGCGCCTCTGAAAGCAAAATGAATGATACCAGAGCAATAATATCCAATACATCAATAGCACCGTCATCATTCATGTCTCCATCGACGCAGCCATCAAAGGAGAGATGATATAATCCCCCTGTAGATAATCCTGTCAGGATGTCTAATCCCGTCGATTGGGATAAATGTCCTGTGGTCAAGGTTGTATTCAGGCCGGTTTCAGGGAAGACAAGATTCAAGTCCTGTGTAAAGTAATAATCTGAGGTGGAGCCGGTATTTTCATATACGGCTATTCCGCTGTATTCTGACCCGGTAAGTAAATCGAGATCACCATCTTCGTCAAGATCAACAAATTCGGGGGCCGATCTTGAGATAGTAAACAAACCTTCTTGTAATAATACTGGTGGTTGGAACTGAAAGATTTCGGCGGTCCCAGTATTTTCAGATAATGTAATTAATCCTGATGTTTCGCCGCAAATCAAATCCAAATCACCGTCATTGTCCAGATCTGCCAGGGCAGGAGAGCTATGTCCAGAAAGGTCTATTGATTCGATGTTTCCTTCGTTTGTGAACTCAAAATTCTCTGTCGTTCCTGTATTTCTGAAAAACAAAATAAAACCATTGGAATTGCCTATGAAAGCATCCAAATCGCCGTCTGCGTCAATGTCAGCCAAATCAAGAGATAGATTATTTCCAAGGTTTGTCCCAAGAAACGAGGGATTTTCTTCAATGAAGTTAGGTTGGGTCTGGGTTCCGTGATTTCTCAGAAAATGAATACGTCCAGTCCATGGGAATGATGTTGGCTCAAAACCATTACCGATAAATAAATCCAGATCACCGTCATTATCAATATCCGCTAATTCAGGAGATGTATCCGTAAGCAAGTCGATTGATCCAAGAAAATGAGTGGTGATAAATTCATAAACAGGATTGTTTTGACTGCCGATATTTTCATAATAGTAAAGATTATTCACCAGTTGGCTCCCAAAAGATCCAGACAATACAGATATAATTAGATCGGCATCATTATCACCGTCAAGATCCACAAAACCCGGCATATTTTGTCCTGCGGTTATCACTGGATCTTCCTCGGGAAAGGACTCAATCACATTAAATATATCCATAACCGGAAATTCAGCATTGCCAATATTCCAGATGATATACAGGCTTTGATGGAAATAATCACCCCAACTCAAGTCAAAATCTTCATCGCCGTCCAGATCAATAAACTGTATGGCACTGGCGCCATGTCGGAGGTTTCCAATGATGCTGATATTCTGCCAGGTTGCCGAAATGAACTGGAAAACTGGAATATTATCATCCCAACCGACATTTTCATAAAAGGTGACAGTGCCAGCATAATTACCGGTAAAAAAATCAGAGTCGCTATCATTGTCGATATCAGAAAATGTGGGTGTCATAAAGGAATTATTGATTACCGGAGATCCGTCAGTTTGATGAACTTCTCCAAGAAGATTAAGCTCGCCGTTGATATTTCGATAGTAATGTAAGTGGCCCGATTCTTCCGGGTGAGAGGTCATGTAGTCAATATTGCCATCCTGGTCAAAATCATTAAAGTAAAACCAACCTGCTGGGGGCAGATCTTGAAATCTTGATGTCTGGATTCTGAATTCAGGAGTTGTGGACGTTCCTTCATTTTGGTAAAATCGCAAGAATCCATCTTCGTCCAATAAGAAGAAATCCGGGTCTCCATCAGTATCCCAATCAACCGATTGAATTCGTGGTTTATTAAAACCACCAAAAAATGGATTTTCTATGATTTCATCATTGATTTCAACGGGAATATCAAGGTTTTGAAAAGTAATATTCTGTGAAGTTAAAAAACTGGCTAAAATCACCATGGAGGCGAATAAAGTTCTCATGTTCCTCCCCTAGGAAAAATATTTTTTCTTTTCAAAGGCACACAACGATTATTTGTCAATCTCAATCAATTCGATTCAGGTAAATATATTTTTATAATGTCAACCAATTGATATTTTTTGAATGGTTTTGCCAGATAATCATTACATCCTGCTTTCAAAGCCCTTTCTTTATCGGTTGCCAATGCATGCGCTGTCACTGCAATTATTGGAATTTTATGATATTTTTTGTTTTTGCGAATTACTGATGTCAGAAGCAAACCGTCTTTTTCCCCTTTTAAGGAGAGATCCATTAAAATGAGATTAATATTTTTATCTTCCAATATATGCATCGCGCCAAAATATGTCTCCGCACAGCTTAGTTGATAGTCTTTCATCAACATTACTTTCATGAGTCTTTGTGTATCCACATCGTCTTCAACAATCAGAATGTGGGGTTTATTCATGATGTTTCCTCCTTTGGAAAAGTGATAGTCACCTTAGTGCCGGCACCTTTAATGCTATCAATATTTATTTCAGCATTATTCACTTCTAAATAACGCTTTGTTAGTGCCAGTCCTAGTCCAAGGCCTTCATATTTTCTTGAATATCCGGCACTTTCCTGGGAAAAGATATCAAATACCTGTTTCAGATACACTTTTGAAATCCCAATCCCCGTATCTTTTATTACTAGTATGGTATTCTCAATATTTTCGTCAATCCAGATTGTTAAACCACCTTCATTTGTATATTTTATGGCGTTGTCGATTATATTGCTGACAGCCTGGGTTATACAATACTCATCTGCAACAAGTATTGGATTTTTTATTTCAGAATAAAAATCAATTGTTAAATTCTTTTCTTTTATTCTGGGGGTTAATTCGGTTATCGCCTGTTGCACAATTAGACTTAAATCAAATTCATTAATATTTAGATTATACGATTGGGTATCCATCTGTGACATATCAAGGATTTCATGTACTGTTCGGATTAATCGTTGCCCACTGCGGTCTATTATATCAAAAAATTCTTTTTCATCTGCCCCGACCCGATCGTCGAGCATTTCTTTAAGTAAATCCGCATAACCAATAATTGAATTCAGGGGGGTGCGGATTTCGTGAGAAATATTTGCCAGGAATAGTGATTTGATTTTTGCCCCCTGTTTTGCATCCTCTAATGCTTTTTCCAGATTAATCTGATCCTGTTTTTTTAAGGTTATATCTCTCCATACAACATGGATAAAATGCCCTTCTGGGAGAGGGACAGATGTGAGAAGCACTTCTACCGGGAATACCTCACCATCCTTTCGTTTATGATCCCATTCAAATCGATGACTCCCATGGTCAATTGCTATAGACATCATCTCGTTTGCTTTTTCAAAGGAGTCACGGCCGTCAGGTTGCCTTGGTGGTGATAGTGCAGACGGATGGGTTTCTAATAATTCTGCCTTGTTATCATACTTTAGCATTTTAACTGTGGCATCGTTGCAGTCAACGAATTTATCCCCTTCAATTATTAATATTGCATCAGCAGATTTCTGGAAAAGCGTTTTGTATTTATTTTGACTGTCACTTAGTGCATTCTCGACAATTTTGTGATCTGTGAAGTCTTTGACTGTGGCTAGAATTAATGGACCGGTGGACAATTGGATTAAATTCAGGCGAATCTCGGTGTCAAATAATGTACCATCAAATTTCTTATGCTGCCATTCAAATAACTGCGGCTCTCCTTTCCATGCTGCATCAATTTTTGCAAAAGCCTTATTTGATGAATCTGTGCCATCAGGCTGAATAGCAGGAGAAAATTCCATTAGGGTGTGGCCAATAATATCACCGTGTTCACATTTAAACATTTCTAAAGAATTTTGGTTACATTCAATAAAAAAATTCTCTTTCATTATAAATATAGCATTTTGGCTGGTCTCAAATAATATGCGGAACATATTTTCAGAGTCATGGAGTTTTTTTTCCGCTTGAGATTGTTTTGGATCCTGTGATGTCATAATTGATTGTTGATATGTGAGTTATAATTTAGTGAATATTTAAATATCATCGTTAAGTCTATATTGTGGAAAACCAATTCTATATTTCTGCCATGGCATTAAAATTATTGTAATTTCTATTTATTTTTACCGATGCAAGTTGTTAAAACTAATCATCCACCGGCTAACAAACATATCAGTAAGCACACCAAAAAATGAATTGTGGAAAGCATTGTCCAATTACAAAACAACCTTCCCATTACATTTTGATTTTAATAAGTAAGAATATAAATGAAATGTAACAAAAATATTCTGAAATAGAGAAAATATCAATAGAAGATATTGAACCTCTATTCGGGGGAATTGAATGTCCTAATTACGCTTCAATATTGATAGTGTTATCACCTATATTAAACCCTCTTTTTAAATGGATTAAACTTGTAGATTCCATTTGATAATGAGACAATTATATTAATAGTTAGAGAAGCGAAAACATTTTAAATCAACTTTACTAATATTATTACTAAGAATTATATTCACGTTTAAACTGATTCAATGAATTGAATTCAATACTAAAGATTCAAATAATATTTTATTACTACATAGATCAATTCATTGTATTAGAAATAGGAATTTGATTACCCTCCGAATCGTGGTTTTGCGATCTCTCATAATTTGTCATAATAGATTAGTTATCACTCAGATAAAAATATGTTGTTAATCTCATCCATCATTTTCATCACATTAGCGTTGATATTTTATTCAATTGGTGTATGGGCCGAGCGTATTTCGAGATATTTGAAACCATGGCATATCATCTGTTTTTGGACTGGCTTTATTTTTGACGTCTCTGGTACCATTGCCATGCAAAGTATATCAGACGGTAAGTTTAATATTTTCCATACACTTACGGGACAGATTGCCCTTTGGATGATGTTAATACATGCGATTTGGGCTACATGGGTTGCAAGAGGTGGTGATGGAAATACGCTTCAAAATTTTCACAAATACAGTGTCATCGTCTGGCTGATATGGATGGTTCCATATATTGGTGGCATACATATCGGTATGAGCCATTAACTGCAGAATCTGTAATTGACGGAGACTTGCTGCATCATATTTTGATTTGATTCGATTAATCGTAAACATTTTTGTGAATCAAATCAATTCTTATCTTAAATCTTACAGACCATTAAATTTCTGATACCTAGCTATAGGCTGTAATCCTTATTTCACATTTAATTTTAATCATTATTCTGGCGAATGCGCCAATAATTATAAGTCTGTAAGTTGAATTAATTATTGCAAAATCGTTGACAGATTAAAAAATCATGTATGCAGTATTTTAAAATGTGTTCGAGTGATTAGATCAATTTATTCCAATGTCATTTTAATAATATTTCTATTATGTTACCATTCATCATCCCGGACCAACGGATGATAAGTCTTATCCCCATTTCCTTATAAATTTCTCAGCTTTTTTAGCGGTGGCATTTCGCTTACTATTTAAATGCGATCTGGCATATTTAATTGCCCCAGGTTTATCAGTTATTTTTTCAAAATAGTTACCAAAGGCTAATATTGTTTTGCCTGCTAATATTCTTTGACATTCTTCGTTGCGAATAATGCTATCGATTTTTAGCAAATTTCTAGTTATCTCTCTTTCTAAATGCGGTTTGCAATTTGCTATTTTCCATATACTGCCGACAGTATTTGCCGCGGTTATCAAAGTCTCATCGAAAAGCTGTTTTATTAGTTTACCATATACTTTATCAATCTTGTTCTGGCTGTCTGTTTCTGCCAGGTTGCCAATGATAATTGTAGCATTCCATTTAAGAATATTGTCTTTACAATCGAGGAGATTATGAATAAATTTGAATTCATCATATATTAACTGTGGTTTTTTCTCACTAATAATATTGAGGGTTTTGATTGAGGAGTTTTTTACTCCTTTACTTATTGAGTTAACAGCATTAATAATTGAGGGTAATAGAGACGGATCTGAAATTACTATTTCTGAAGCTTCCTCAGATCCATGATTGCCCTTTGATTTTATGAGTTCTAAAGCAATATTTGAATTCAATTTTTACCCCCGTTTAATAATTCTCTTTCCCAGATCAGTATCTTCGACGCAACGTATTTTCAGAAAAATCCAAGATAATAAATGTAGTTGAAATGAAAGATGTCTAAAGTATTACAGCCATGTTTAAAATGTGTTTTTAAAATATAATTTATTGTTTGCTGAAGTTATTTAGACCATAATCCAATTGTATTTCCATCCAGGTCCATAATCTTTGCATGTCTTCCTGCATATTCAGTAATTATAGATTCTTCTGCAACAACTTTTGCACCTAGTTTTGAGGCTTGATGAATAGTTTCCTGAATATTTTCAACATGCACGAATAGGATGGCTCCAGTTCGATTGTCACCACTATAATCTTTTATAAAACCGCCAATTAATGAACCCTCACCGGTACTAATAGTCCAATAATCGGATTCAAAATCTTTAAACTCCTCAAACGTCCACCCAAACAACTGTTGATAAAAATCCATTGCTCTAATTGTATCAGAAACCGGTATCTCAAACCAGCACAAGGGTCGAGGAGAGGTCGTATTATTTGCCATGTTTTGAAATATCCTTAAATTTGCCTGATTATATTATAACTGTGTCTATTTCAATAGTCCATATTTATGTGGGTCATTTCTCAAACCTGAATGCATACTGACTGTAGTGCATCAAAGCTTTCCAGAATAAAATAGATTAATCCTGTTATAGGCTTCTGATTAAATTTAAAACAAAAAAGGAAGTCAAATGAGTTCACATTCAAAAGCAGAGAAACGTTTAAATGAAATACTACGATTCAATAGTAACCATGCCGGAGTAGGTGACGTAAGGGGATTTAAAACAGCCCAAAAACACTCAGGTTACTCATATAACAATAAAATATCTATATATAAGATTTTTATTTGTAAATTCTAATAAACAATAGAACACATTTCTATTCCAAATTAAAATAATTTTGAAAAATAGGGGAAATTATGACCAAAAAAACTGAGAGAATAGTAGTAGTAATATTACTTATTGTGGGAGGAGTTTTGATTGGTAGTGGTATTGGGCAGACAATATCTGAGATAATTGATAAGAGTGTTGCCGGTCCATCAACTATTGGACTTGGCTGTGGATTCATAGCTGCTGTTGTATATATGTTAAGATGGAAAGATTAGATTAAGATATGAGTAACTAGATTATAGGAAAATAAATTCAAAAAAATCAAATGGATGTAACGATATTAATTTGTCATAAAATTTAGGTAATGATCTGATTTATCAAGTGAGCTTTACTATGATTCTGAAATAGACTGTGTAATCTTGAATGTCCAAAGTGAGGTGACTATGGACATTATCTGCGAAATTGCTCCGCACGTAGGAAACATATGCAACGAAAAGGGGTGCAGCCGTCTTCTCAATGACATGAGCAAAGTAAGATAATTATGATTATTATTTTTGGCATCGTTAATTTTCAAATAAAATAGTTCTACAAGCAATAATTAGTATTGAATTGCTCATTGGTCCTATTTAATCACACAACAGAAACCTGACAAATTTAATAGCATAACAAAAAACCCCTCGATTTCTCGAAGGGTTTTCTGGTGGTCGGAGACGGAATCGAACCGCCGACACGAGGATTTTCAGTCCTCTGCTCTACCGACTGAGCTATCCGACCATTTGTTGCTATCAACTATGAAAGCGAAGTCCAGACTGCCTGCCCGTCGAGGACGGGAGCTATCTGACCATATTTTTGCTTTCAAATTCACTAAACGAGTCGGTTCGTTTAATTGAGAGCCTGGAAATTTATATAAAGTAGAGCGTTAAGATATATGGTTATTTTACAAATTCTAACATTTTTTTATTACCATCGGCGTTTGGTATCCCTTTAATATTCACAATCAGAAATCATTTGAAAATTATCATTGCCACCCACAACTCCGATAAACGGAAGGAATTAGTCCCGCTCCTTGAACCACATGGATGGGAAATCCTCACATTAAATGAATTCCCACAGATTGGTGAAATAGTTGAAGATGGCTCATCATTGGAAGAAAATGCCCTAATCAAAGCTCGAACTGTAAATCAAATCACTGGTCTGCCGACCCTGGCTGATGATACTGGACTGGAAGTTGATGCCCTAAATGGAGCCCCGGGAATATATGCCGCCCGGTATGCCGGTGAAAATTGCAGCTACCAGGATAATGTTGATAAACTTTTGCGCGAGATGAAAGGGGTGAAAGATATTGATAGGAAGGCACGTTTTAGAACGGTTATAGCGTTTGTTGAAAACTCATCGGAACATACACGGGATGGGTTTGTAGATGGCGTCATCTCAAAAATACCAAAAGGTGTTGGCGGATTTGGGTATGATCCCGTATTTTACGTCCCTGATATGAATAAAACATTTGCGCAAATGACAACAACCGAAAAAGCTAAAATTTCTCACCGCGGAAAAGCCGTGAGAAATATGGTTTTATTTTTATCACAACTGTATGCCAACCCACAAAACTCAACTACTCAAAAGGAGACTGCCTAGCGACCCTTTGCTACAATGGTAGTCAAAAATTGCGGCAAAATTATTAATTCTATCGGTAGAACCGGTACATTCGTTGTTTTATTAATAGCTCTTACCACTTCGATGGTAATTCCTGCTACGGATCAAATAGTCAGCGACGTCACATTTCCTATACGGACAGATGCCGTATTCAATCTATTACCTGATCCCTTCTACAATAAACCAAGGACACTTATTCTTACCACCAGCGATTCCCTTTGGAATAACCATTTCGTTGATCCAAATCTGGCGAGGCGAAGTGCCGGCCAGCAGGTGAGTAAAATTGTCATTACCACAGAAGCGGCCCTCATCGACAATGCCTTTATCTTACGGATACTGCATCAAGACAAGGATATAATTACGCCGATTGCTGTCCCCTTTGACTGGTACCTGAAGCGAGCTTATAAATTTAATTTATACAATGAATTTACAAAAAAAATTGTAAAGCGATTTACAAACCCACCAAAATTTAATTCCCGTAATAATCGTGCCTCTCTCCGGCTTATCTCAACAAATATTGGTAATACTGCTGTGGCATTGAATATCAGAGGTGATATTTATATTACCGGTGATATTATCTTCCAGGATAAAGAAACGACCAATACAAATTTCAGGGATTCAAAATCGTGGGATCTGGATATCAATCAGCGACAGAATTTCACCATCGATGGAACTATAGGCGACCGTCTCACCGTCGAAGTAGACCAGGACTCTGAGTCCGATTTTGCCTGGGAAAATAATCTGGTTCTCAACTACCAGGGTAAAAAAGATGATATCTGGCAGTCAGGAGTAGCAGGGAACCTCAGTTTGAATCTTCCTTCAACTGCCGGTTATGTCAATGGCGGTACAACAAGAAGCAGTGGATTGTTTGGTATCAAAACCGTTCACCAATTGGGACCCCTGAATATTACCTCCATTGTTTCCCGTGAGCAGGTTAAAAAGGCCTCAAAAAACTTTACCGGCAGTGAGTCAGAGCAGGATTTTGTCCTGCATGATTATGACTTCGTCAAGGATAAATATTTCTATGTTGACAGCACTTTCAAGGCACATTACTATCCATTGAGCAAGGCAAGCAACAGTTATCACAGTCCAATTAATACAAACAGAACCTTGTATGGTTATAAGTTATTTAAGAAAGACCAGACCAATGGCACAATCGATGGTGTAGCCTATTTTGTATCAGATACCACGATTAGGGAAAATGGTTTATGGACAGAACTAAAACAAAATGTTGATTATGAAATTAATCCTCGTTCAGGTATCATCAAATTACTTACTTCCGTTAGTACCTCAGCATTGGGTATTGCCTATTTAGCCGGTTACACAGAAGAAGATGATGAAGGAAATGTATCGATCCTCACTGACGAAATCGACTGTGAGATAACTGGTGACTGTTATGGTGACTGGGATTATATAAACACACAAGAAGATTTTGATGATCTAAACGAAAATGGGATGTGGGATTCAACTGAGGTGATAATCCATGTAGACGAGGCACATTTTATCTATTTTGACCCAACAATTTCCCAATGGTTTGTTGATATAAATGATAACCTGGAATATAACATTGGTATTGATGAGGATATAATTACTGATGAATTTACTAACCCCTTTACTGATCTGGATGGTCACAGATTATTTGAAGATACAAATTCAAACAACGTCTGGGATGATGTAATAGAACCATATACGGATTCTAATGAAAATGGGGTCTATGATGCCGGTACTAGGATTCACCTAAAATTATTGAAGCAGGATGGCGCCTCAAGCGTCAGTAAAGTTACCTGGCCGTATATGTTAAAGAATGTCTATAATTTGGGTGCCACAAATATTGACCCGGAGAGTTTCGAGATCAATATCATCCATGAAAAGGGTTTACTTACTACTGAAGAGTTTTCACCAAATGGCACCTCCTTTTTAAATATCTTTGGTTTGGATGACCTGAATAATGGTGTTTACCAGGCGGGTGGCGATGGCATTATAGATGCCACAAGTTCCCTAGTCAACTTTTCTGCTGGTGAACTTTGGTTTCCCATGCATTTACCATTTGCACCGGACAGTCATGCCTGGACTGATGCAAATGGAAACTACATCAATAAGTTTGGCGCTCCCCTGGCACCTGATAGCACGGCTGGATTTGTTTACTGGGGTAATCCACATCCAGACTTAAAGCTGACAATTGATTCAGTTAATGTGACTTATTTAAATGATATTGATAACGATTTTAATTCCGATGAAGGGGATACTGGTCCTTCCTATTATTACAATACATCAAATATGAATTCGCAGACACAGTTTATTATAAAGATCAAACATTCCAAAAAATCATCATCTATAAATCTCGGCGGATTTATGATTGTTGAAGGCAGTGAAGAAGTTCGGGTTAATGGCCAGGTAAAAAGACGTGACCAGGACTATACTATTGACTATTTTGGCGGCAATGTAAACTTCAATCCCATTAACTGTCCCGAATGTGTAGAACCAACCGCTGAAGTCAATATTTCCTATGAAGAAAATGAAATTGTTTCTTTCGATCAGAAAGTGATGGTGGGTACTTCGATGGAATTGAATATGGGTGATAATTTCCAACTTGGTGCGGTTGCCATGTATTATAATCAATCCATTGTGGATGAAAAAGTAGATATCGGATATGAGCCGGTGAGAAATTTCATATGGGATATCAATGGTGAGTACTCTATCCAAAATATTGATTTTCTCACCAATTTCGCCGATATGATCCCCTTTGTAGAGACTGACAAACCGTCAAATTTTTCCGTAGAAGGTGAATTTGCTGAGGTATTGCCAAATCCGAATCCTTTAGGAGAGGCATATTTAGATGATTTTGAATCATCCAAACGAACCACCACTCTTGGTGTTATGCAACGAAATTGGAAATTAGCGGCCCCTCCTATTGGTAAAGACAATTCTACTCGCGGTAAGATTGCCTGGTACAATCCATATTATGATATTAACACAAGGGATATCTGGCCCAACCTGGAAACCTCTTCTCGTGCCAATAACCAAACCACAAAAATATTGGCACTCCAATCATTTTATAATAGCGAGGTGGGGGGAGATACGCTATGGAATGGTGTATCCACATCATTATACTCCAGTGATTTTCAGCAGTCTGACAGCAAATATTTTGATATCTGGCTAAACACAGAAGATATGGATCACGACAGCCTGAAACTACATATTGATATTGGGTATGTGAGTGAAGATCAAAATCAAAATGGAGAATTAGACACCGAGGATGAACCTCTAACGCCAGGCGGCAGTTATGGAAATCGTCAATTGGATGATGGCGAGGATGTTGGTATTGATGGTTGTTCTGATGAGAAGGAAAATGGCTTTGGCGGTTGTTTGATCGGAGATTTTACCTATAGCAATCCGAATAATATGGCAGACATAAATACTTCACCTGATGTGAACCCCAATGATCCCAATGGCGATAACTGGTGTTATATTTCTAATAGTTGCTCTGATGAAAATGATTACCGCTATATAAATGGAACTGAAGGCAATGGTTTTATGGCTGGTTATACTTTCCCTGATAGTGAAGATCTGAATAATGATGACTCTATCACAGACAGGGAAGATTATTTCTCATACACTTTGATGCCGAATATAGATGTCCCAATAAGTGAAAGTGAATTATTAAACGTAAAGACCGGCTGGAAATTATTCCGAGTATTATTGACTGAATTCACAAAAAAAGGCAGTGGTTCTGTCGATTGGGATAATGTGGAATTCGCCCGTATCTGGTACGATGGTATGCCACCGGAATATTTTGAAAATAATGATCCCATCCTGATGATTGCAAAAATGGAGATCGTACGTAACGAATGGCTGGAACTTGGAAAGGCTCATGCCGACACTCTTAATTTCCTTCCTGACACTACATTCTCCGTTGCTGTAGCAAATACTGATGAAAATAATGATTATGAATCCCCACCGGGAGTTGTTGGCGAATATGATGAATATTATGATGTGAGAGCAAGAGAACAGTCTCTCACCTTAGCATTTAACAGTATCGATAACGGTGGCGGTATTGAAGCAGATCACATTGTTGCGGCAAATAAATTCATTACTCAAAGCAGTGGGTTTGACAGCAATAGCTTTCTTGCTTATCGAAAAATGGAAATGTACGTTCTTGGTAAGGCTGATGAATCTGTAGAGTCTTCAACCTGGACAGCGCCAACCGATAGTACTTCAATTGACCTGGTATTTCAGTTTGGCAAGGATGATAATAATTATTATGAGATCAGAAAACCAGTATATGAAGGATGGGATGATCGAAATCATATCGATATTGACCTCCAGTCCATGGTGAGATATAAAATAAATATCACATCACTTGATGTAAGTCTTGATAGTGGTTATGATATGGCAAATAATAATTTGGAAGATGGATGCGGTGGGGAAATTCTTGCTCTCACGTATGCAACAGTAATGGATTCTCTTGGTCTGCTGGATATGGAGTTTTATCGTGAAACTTTCCGGGATTCTATCGAAATTTGCGGAAATCAATACTGGAACGAATTAGTAGATGGTGAATCCCGTTGTTTAACCTGTACAATCATCGATCCAAATGGGGATAAATGGCGGGATTGTGGTTTAGATAGATTATGCGAAGGTGATACTGGATGGTTCTCTACCGATGAGGGTGAAAATGATGATATCTGGAATCCCGGTGAAGGTCTTGAAGGGAATTTTCAATTTGATTTTGTTGATGCCGGTGAGTTGAATGGACTCCATGATTTTGGTGAAATCAGTGAATTATTCACCGATAATAATCTGAACGAACAATTTGATTTACCACCGGATAATTATAACCTGGATCTTGGTTATTATGAATTTAGCGAAACCCCCGATTGTTCAGTTTGTGAGAAGATAAGAGTAAAAGGTAATCCATCAATTGACCGAATAAATTTCCTAAAGCTTGGCGTTGAAAACAATACGGAAGAACGTGTTTTTGGTACCGTCATGGTGGATGAATTACGCATGACTGGTGTTAAAAAAGAACGGGGCCGGGCTATGCGTCTAAAAACCACAATTAATTTTGCCGATCTTCTTGATATATCAACTGAAATAACCCACAAAGATGCTGATTTCCATTCATTACGGGATCGTCTCGGCTCTGCAAATACGGTTCAGACATATTCATTAAACACTCGGTTTTACCCTGATAAATTTTTACCATCTGCATGGGGTGTCAAAACGCCAATCTCAGTAAACTTTAACCGCAGCGTCAAATCTCCAAAATATTATAAAGGAACGGATATACTGGCAGGAGATTACAATTCTATACCGGATTCCATTCAAACCATTACAAGAAGTTTAAATATAAACACCTCGTATCGGAAGACCTCAAAAAGTAAGAATTGGTTTTTAAAATATACACTTGATAATTTTTCAATTTCCAACCTGACAGCTAAATATACTTTTGCATCCAGCGAAACGGTATTTAGTGATAAACTGGAAAAATATTCAGGGAATGCTGTTTACAAAATTAATTTTGGTGACCATTATGTCAAACCATTTGAAAAGCTGGATAAAACTCCTATTATTGGCAATTTCATCCGTGATATCCGACTGTATTGGATGCCAAAATATTTTGAATCTTCACTGGGTCTTGATACCGAGAATAAGGTGGTAAAACAGCGGGCCGGTACAATTACCGATAATCCTAAATTCAAAATGACCCGAAAATTCAAGCTGGACTACCAAATCACCAAGAGTTTTAATACTACTTATAATAAAAATATCAATAGTGATCTCCTTGAATATATAAACGATAAAACAGGTTTTATTGCTGATATGAGTCCTGGTAGAATTGAAAATATTACTGAATCCTTAAAAAACAGTTTCAGTCCCGATTTTCTTAAGTGGCTCAAACCCAGTGTTTCGTATAATACTGCTTATTCCTGGTCGAGATCGAACTCCACAAGTCCAGTGGCTGTCAGTTCGAATAGTGATATTAACTTCAGATCAACTATCAGTTTAAAAAATCTTATTGAACAGTTCTATACCCCGGCTGGAGGGGCATCTTCATCCCGAACACGACGAGGGAGCAATAATCGAAATAAAAATCCGCAAACCCAAAAGAAAAAAAAGGAAATAAAAAATCCTGTCATTCTGGCTATTGTAAAACCGATTCATACTTTTTCGACAAAGATATCAAATATATCACTTACCTACAAAGATCAATGGTCTCATCAATTTGGCGGTTTGGAAGGCTCACCAAGTGCATTATTCAGGCTTGGTTTGAATGGAGACCCGGAAATGAGTATTTACGAAGATCAGAATCCGACCTCTTCTCACCAGTATGTAAAAGATTTTTCTGTTAATACCACTGTCTCAATCTCAAGAAAACTCAGTGCCACAATAAAATATTCTCAAAACAAAAAAAGGACTGAGCGGTACCTGGAAGAAGATTCCAAGGACGAAAAAATGAGCTTTCTTCCTCTTGGTGACCGTGGTGAAGATGGATTCCCAATGTTCACATGGAATGTGTCCTGGTCAGGCATAGAGCAATTTTTCATATTTAAGAAATTTTTTAAGAGTATGAGTTTTTCTCATACGTATCAGGGTGATAAAACCATCCAGTTTAGGGGACTGGAAAACACCGGGTCAGACTATAATATGCAGTTTTCTCCTTTACTTGGAATCAATGCCAAAACAAATACCAAAAAACCAATTGATGTAACATTTTCGATAAAACATACACTGAACATCAAAAATACTGGTGCCCATACATTGCGAAAATTCACTGATGGATTGAGCAGCAGTATAAGTTACCGTCATCAGGGAGGTTTGGATATTCCAATTTTCTTCTTCAGGGATTTTGAATTTGAAAATAATATCACCATGAAATTGAATGTCTCCTATGATAAGAATTATGAAAAAGAACGAACCACTTTTGATGGAAAGTTTACTGATAGAAATTCCAGCAGTAATTTTAGCATCCGTCCCGATATTACGTATTCGTTTACAAAATATGTAGATGGCAGCATTCATTTTAGTTATTCAATTCATGATAATTCAACTACAAAAAGACGTACTGAAAAAGATTTTGGTTTTGATATTCACATAAAAATCAGAGGATAGTATAACGACCTATTTTTTCAATTATAATTTTATTTTAACAAAATCAGCAATGAAATTGAAAAGCTTAAACAAGATGTTAAACATAAAAAATGTTTCTATTTCGGTTTTGATATTTTTCATTTATCTCAACCTGCTTCCAGCTCAGTCTGTACCTTATTTTGATGGAGACAGAGCCTACAAACATCTTCAAACCCAATGTGGTTTTGGTCCACGATATCCAGGGAGCGAGGGACATGGTGAGATGATAAAACTTTTTACAAATTTTTTACCGCCCCTCTGTGACGAGTTCAAGCAGTACAAAACTCCAGTCATTCACCCCATGCATGGCGATACCGTTCTTCTATCCAATTTTCTTGCCAGGTATAATCCCACCGTTGAAATGAGGATAATGCTCCTTGCACATTGGGATACGCGAGAAATTGCCGATATGGATACGATAAAAGAGAATCAGAATACACCGATTATTGGTGCTAATGATGGGGCAAGCGGCATAGCTGTTCTTCTGACATTAGCAGAATTACTGGCCAATAATCCTGTTGATATTGGTATTGATCTGCTATTTGTCGATGGCGAAGATATGGGTGTATCCGGTGTTGCAGGAAGTTACGGATTAGGGACGAAAGAGGTATCTCCTTTGCTTCCATATCCTCGACCGACATATGCTATTTGCCTTGACATGGTTGGTGATTCAGAGCAGGAATTTTTGATGGAATATTTCTCAATTCAACAGGCATCTCATATTGTCCAGCAAGTTTGGGATATCGCCAATGAACTTGGTTATCATCAGTTTAAGAGAAAATTTGGTATTCCTATAGAAGATGATCATCGTGTATTATTTAACCATACTGGAATACCTGCAATCGATATAATCGATTTTAACTATCCCAACAAAGATACTAACTACTGGCATACAATCGAAGATACACCGGATAAATGCTCTGCAGAAAGCCTGCAGGCTGTTGGTGCCGTGATGACTGAATTGATTTATCTGGAAAATTGGCGGCATAAATGACAATACCGCAAGATAAATGGGATGTGCTCACATTGGTCACAGATCAATATACACGCGAGATAGTTTCGTCTCATTTTATGATGGATTGCCTTGGTGCCTATGACAATGGTCAAAAAGGGAATTATTATTTTACTAACGGTAGAAAAGAAAATGTCGATAAATATCTTAAAGAATTATCAGGGTCATTCACCTTCACATGGTCCTGGTATGTTCAAGCCCATGAAGATTGGCATCTGGCATGGAAAGATTCTTTTACTCCTATCCTATTTGGAGAGAAGCTTGCAATTGTTCCTGATTGGGAAACAAAAAAACTTGCCGATATTCAAATTCGCATTCAGCCGGGGAATGCATTCGGAACCGGACATCACGAAACCACATCTCTGATCATTAAACATCTGATGGAACATATAATACCGCATTGCAGTGTATTGGATGTTGGAACCGGTAGTGGAATTCTCGCCATCGCCGCCAAGAAACTTGGTGCCGGTACCGTAACATGCATTGAATATGATCGGGATTGTCAGACAAATTTTGAGACCAATATTCGATTGAATAAACTGGATGGGAAACTGAAATTTATCCATCAGGATGCCCTTCAATGGATGGACTATTCACAGGATATAATCCTGATAAATGTTAACAGACATATTATACTCGACCTGCTTCCTCGCCTTAAAAAGTCCACCGGACTTATACTCCTCACCGGTATTCTTCAGGAGGATTTAAAACTTGTTGAATCAGAATGTAAAAAAAATGGAATTATAATAGAAAATGTTGCCACAAGTGGCGAATGGATTTGCCTGACGGTTTTGGCAAGAGAAAATTAAAATTATGGGAAAATATATGAAGAAAATTATATACTTGTTACTCATCTCATTCATAATCTGGAGCTGTGATACTCCAACCGTAACATCTGATAATACCGCTCCTGAAATCATTGAAGTTTTTGCTGAATATGACAAAACGAATTCAGATTTTTGGCTGCAGGTAGAAATCAATCATCCCATGGGCATCAGCAATGTGGATACAGTGTGGTTTGAGATTATAACTATATTGGGTACCGAAGTATTGAGTGCAGGATTAGTCGATGAAGGATCGAACGGCGATATAGTTCCTGACAATGGAATTTACAGCAGCCTGCTGCATTTGGATGAAAGTTTACCAAATGATACCTACAGGGTAATCGTTCATGTCACAGACAATACGGGAAATAATGATTCGAAAGGAATCATCATTGTCGTTCAGGAGGAATATCCACCAAGTATTGTCAGTGTTGAGATGCCTGAAACTTATCATTTGGATCCAACCCAATGGGGAAGTTTATCTATTCGTGTTTTAATTGATGACGGTAACGGGCGGGAAGATATCCGCTGGGTTCGCTATGCAATCAATACCGATTATCTAACGGTAGATTGTGATGGGAATTTCAATCCTAATCCAGCTCAGGATAATTATTACGAAGATCCGACGTGGACAATGAATTATACCGGTACTGACGGCAATGGTTATCTGATTTATGAAACAGCCATTCCAATGAGACCGGTAGATGATGGTGAAGGGGGATGTGGTAAAACTGGATTTGCCTTTTTCCGTATCCTTACCAAAGATTTTAGCGATCAGATAGGTGTAGAATCTGACATTCTACTTGAAATTCTTAAATGCGGCGATGGGTTTTGCACTGCCGAATTTGAAGATAATACCACTTGCCCGGAGGATTGTATTTAATGAAATCGATTATATCAATAAGCTTTCTGCTTTTTTTCTTATCCGGCCAGGTACCTGGCTATTTTTCTTTAAATCGTTTCGATTCACAAATTATAAATGATGAAATTACCTACTCCGGACTTAACAGCAACAGCATCCGTCATATCAGGGTGGGTGAAGATGAAAACATCATGTTTATGGCCACCAGCGGCGGATTGGGATTTGCCGATACCCACGATCTAAATGTGAATATGAGATCATTCGACGCTGATTCAGTTCTTATGCCTCTTGGAGGTAATCCAGGTCTTGCCGTAAAGGGTTTGGATATGGCGGTGTCCGGCGTCGTTCAGGTTGAAGCTGCAGGATCAGTTGAACCGGCTGGCACTGGAGTAAGTTATTCATCAGATGGTGGTTTAACATGGGGATATAAACCTCAGCCCGTTGACCCTGCTGACAGCCCAATAATAATGGAATTTGAATGGGGTGGACAGAATATTTCCCGATTGGCTGTTACCACCGAAATCAATAATGTTTCCTACGATCTCACCATCATGGGTGATTATGTATATGCCACCAGTTGGGCTGGCGGTTTGCAGCGCTTTAGATTTAAAAATATTCCTCCCGGTGAAGGAGGAAATGACGCCAATCCATGGCAGCCAATCCCTTTGCCAATGGATTCAGAATTGGAACAGATTTGTGGTGAAATTCCAGATGGTTTTGAATTGAATCCAAGAGATCCAGCTGATGGGGGATCGCATAATCACAAGGGCTTTTCTGTATATGCAGTGGAAGATACTCTCTGGGTAGGCACGGCTGGTGGTATCAATAAAGGGATTGTCAGCGCTAATGGAGAATGTATTGACTGGCGGCATTATAATGCCCTGCAGGATGGCTTCACCGGTAACTGGGTCATCGGGTTTAATCATCAGATACTGGAAGATGAGTCAGGTCAGGATTTCATCAGATTATGGGCTATCACCTGGTCAACGGGTGGTTTAGAATCCTATGGACTCAGTTTTACCGATGATGGCGGTAATACCTGGAATTCAGTTGAGCAGTTTGAACAGCTAAATCTTCAAATATTTGGCATATACTCATATGAGATAAATTCTACTGAATCCCGTGTTCTGATAGCCTCAGAGTTTGGTTTATATATTACCGAGGACGGATTGCATTGGGAGAAAATGTCTCATCCTCTGGAAACCAGCGGTGAGATAATTTACTCAGAATCCTTTTTTGCCTGTTCGTATCAGCCCACCCATAATCGAATATGGGTAGGCACTTCTGATGGAGTGGCATATACAAGTGATTTAGGGATCAGCTGGGAGGTAGTAAGGTTCTGGGTACCTGTTGTGGATGTTTCTGACAAAGACGATCGATTTTATGCTTATCCAAATCCCTTTTATTCAAATTCAGTAAATTCATTTAACGGTGAAAATTTTGCCCGTTTTGTTTTTCATGCCGATGCAAATGCCAATGCAAAAGTATCGATATTTGATTTCGCTATGGAAAAAGTGATTGATCTTGATCAGTTGGTTCCGGCTGATTCGGATTTTGAAATTCATTGGAATTGTCGGAATGACTGGGGGGCGAAAGTGGCAAATGGTGTCTACTTCTGCCGGCTGGATACTGGCAGTGATACGTATTGGACAAAACTCATGGTGATAAATAATTAAGAAGGAAATGACACAAATGAATTTTTTCAAAATACGAATAATCCTGTTTACAATATTTTTACTATCCCTATCAATGGCTGAATATGGCGGTGGTTATGCCGGTGCCGCATTCAGGTACAGTACAAATGCACGCCACCTATCCTTGGGTGGAGCAATGGTGGCAGAACCCAACTGGGGCTTTCATCAATTTGGAAATCCAGCCTTAATTACTAATGTAAAAAATATAGAATTTTCTACCTCGTTTATGGCATTATCTCTTGACCGCTCAATTCAAGTGTTTAGTGTTAGTGGACAGTTACCACCGGATGCTGCCATTGGATTATCCCTATTCAGGGCTGCAGTGGATAATATTGGTGGCAGAGATTTCAGTGGCAATGATATTGGCAATTTCTCCACCTCGGATATGATGGCGATGATCACTTTTTCAAGAAAAATTTCACCATCTATTTCAGGTGGTCTAAATTTAAAAGTTGTATTTAATGAACTTGATAATGACTTGGACGGCAAGGGCATTGCCTTTGATGTGGGGGTTGCTTATCAACCTTTCGAGTGGCTCAATATTGGTGCGAAACTTGCAAATGTGACTGGTCAAACAACCTGGAAATACGATGGCGGTGCCACAGATAGTGAAGATTTACTCAGTTATATGTCTCTTGGTTCAACAATATCGCTAATACAGGATTTAAAAATAATGATCCAGTCTGATACTTACATGATCCCCGATGGCGGCAAAGAAACAAAAATCCGCTTTGGTGGAGAATATGACCTGAATGAGAAATTCAAGTTACGTGCCGGTCTGAATGGTAATAAATTTACTGCTGGTTTCGGTGTGTTGTTTAAATCAGAAAAGCATCTGGGAATCCAACTGGATTATGCAATTGATCCAGGATATGAAAATGAAGGCATTAGCCATATATTTAGTCTGTCCACAAGAATTTAAAAAATTAACAATTAAAAAAATAATTCACATGAATATGAATCGTTTCAACTATTTGATATCCTTCTTGATGACCCTCTCCCTGGTTTTTGCTGTAGGCTCAGAGGCAATGGTGTATCCCGCCGATGTGCGAGCTATTTCAATATCAGGGGCAGGTGTTGCCGGCAGTGGGTCTCCGCAAATAAACCCTGCCATACTCATCTCCGAACCAGCACCTCACAGCATGGTATTCTCAAATAATCAATGGTACAATAATATTTCGGGTTTAAATATTCGATATTTTGAGAAAAAGAAATACCCATTAATGATTTCAATATCCAATTGGGATTCAGGCGATGTGGATCAGTATGGTGAAATTCCAAGTGATGATCCTATCGGCAAGGTATCTCTTCATTGGGCTACGACAAGTGTGGGATCCGCAGTTGACATCAAAGGCTGGAAAATAGGGGCGGTACTAAAAGTCCATTTTGGTAGAATGATCATTGAATCTGTCACCGGTTATACACTCGATTTAGGTGTTCAGAAGACATTTTCAGAATCAGTCCAGGTGGGATGCTCGATTTTAAATGTTGGAATTATTAACAGCTCGTCCCTTGATATTGTATTGCCGGTTATATTTGCCGGTGGTGTACAATATACTGAACCATTTTTCAGTTCCAAATTATTACTGGATGTCCAGATCAACGATGAACATGGTACATCCATCCATACTGCTTTGATAAAATCATTTAAGAGATTCACTGTGATGGCTGGAGCTGAACGATCAGATAAAAAAAATCAAATTTCCATGGGATTTGAGACACAATTCAACAAATGGGGATTGGGTGCCGGTGTAGCATTTCATGAAAACAGTATTTTAGGGACACCCAAATATATCGAAATAAGTCGACATTTTTAATATTTCCAAACCCTCAGAACAAAAACCTAATTCAGATTAGCAGCCCACTACTTCCGTCATGGGTAGATAATAATTCCAACACATCATGTAACCCACGACTTTAGTCGTGGGTGAATAATAACCGTAATTCTATCAACCATTTTAATGGTTTCCTCAAAATTCATTACAACTCCAGATAAACCAGAATTTCACCAATAGCAGGTGGGCGGATAATTTGTATAATATAAAAGATAAAAATAGCTATATATAATTAATTAGCTTTTCAGAATAGATTCATACATTTAAATTTCGCATGACGATTAGATAGTTATAAATAAAATAGATTCAATTTTTAAAATTGGATAACATATTCATCTAAAATAAGGAATGTATTATGACAGATTCAAAAGTTGCAGATCTTGCTGGACCCGGCATTAGTACCTACGAAAAAGTAGAGAAGATTTTACCTCAAAATTATATGGCGCTGCAGGTCCCAAAGGATCGCATGAAAGCACTTTATATGATAAAAGATTATATTGAAAAAGGACTTGCTGATGCCCTGAACCTGCAAATGGTCCAGGTTCCCCTCATTGTCAGCAAAGATAGCGGTGTGAATGATATGCTGGATCGTGATGGTTCCAGGACACCAATAGAATTTCCTGCCGGTCTGGGTCTGGAAAAACGCATTGAAGCGCAGGTAGTACAGGCTGCCACCAAATGGAAAAGAATGGCCCTGAAACAATTCAATTGCCAGACTGGTGAGGGAATTAATACCGATATGCGTGCGGTTAGGAAAGATTATTTTCTTGATCACGATCACAGCTCATATGTTGATCAATGGGATTGGGAAAAGGTTATCACTGCTGATCAGCGAAATCTAGATTATCTTACCGGTGTTGTGAAAAAGATATGGAATGTCATCTATGGTGCCGGTCAATTAGTCAAAGAAGAATTCCCGGAACTGAATAATGGTCAATATCCTGATATTCCAAAAGAGCTGAAATTTATTCATGCTGAAGAAATATTGGAAAGATATCCTGATCTACCAAGAAAACAACGCGAAACAAAAATTATCCAGGATTATCCAGCAGTATTTATATATGGTATTGGCTGGCCCTTAGCAGATGGGTACCCACATGAAATGCGCGCCGCAGATTATGATGACTGGATCACTCCAGGTGTATCAAAAGCCGGAAATCCTATCCATGGGTTAAACGGTGATATTCTTGTCTGGAATCCAGTAACAAAACGTCGCCACGAATTGACATCTATGGGTGTTCGGGTCACAAAAGAAACGCTTGTCAAACAGATGGAAATGGCCGGATTGCAGGAAGACCTGAAATTACCATATCATCAGGCGATTTTAAATGATGATATACCTTTGAGCATTGGCGGTGGAATTGGTCAGGCGCGAACATATATGTACTTGCTCAGAACAGCGCATATCGGTGAAGTCACAGTAACTATCTGGCCTCAGCAATTAAAGGATATCTGTGCCAAGAAAAACATCCATGTACTTCAGTAAGTATCAATAGTTATATCGAATATAAACAGGGGACGATTTCGTCCCCTGTTTTATTTTATAGAATATGATATTTAATATTTACAATCTTAAGCGAGACGTAAAATATTTCGTCGATAAAAGAATGTTGAAATTGCTGTCATCAGAATTCCAATGGAGAATAAAACACCGGCCCTGATTATCACATCTGTAAAGGGCAACTGTCTCCAGAAGATATCATAAAATCCCTGGATACCCCAGTAATTCATACTGACAACGGCAATTTTCTGCATGATTTCCGGCATGACAAACAATGGGATCATGCTACCGCCAATACCGGACATGACCAGTATAACTATCGTCGCCATACTGTCCACTTGCTTTTCAGTCTGGGAAATTGAAGCGAGGAATATTCCAAAACTGGTACAGGCAAAAGCCGTGCTCATAATCATTACCATCATCGAAGGGATATCAATCCAGATATTGAGGCCAAAGGCAATCCACGAAAACAAAAACATTACAGATAACTGAGTGACAGCAATGATATTTCCTGCCAGCATCTTGCCGTATAATATGTGAACAGGACTGATAGGCGAATACAATAATCTTTTTAATGTGCCGGCATCCTTTTCCACCAGAATCCCTGCCCCGACACTGGAAACACTAAATAATAGCATCATTATGGCTGTTCCTGCCACAGCTTGAATCAAACCGAGATTTCTGTCATCAGATTCACTGATGATTGGAGTCAAAGTCAATGATGAACCCATTTTTGGAGCAGATCCTTCCGGGCCATTCTGTTTATTATAAAATGAACCGATATTTGTCATGATTGTATCCAGCATGCCGGGAGAAACTCCCTTATATGTTTCAAGAATATGTTCTGAGATCATATCGTTGACCTGAGATTTACCTTGAAACTTATAGAGATTTCCTGCCAGCACAGACCGCAGGATGCCTATTTCAATCTCCCTCGCCTGATCATATAGCAGTTCGATAGGCATGTCCCCTGAATTACCCATTGAATCTTCATACCCTTCATGAAAAATGAGAACACCTACAATTTTCCCTTTTTTGATTTTCTCAACGGCATCATCCAACGACATTTTATCAATTCTAATGCTGCTGAGTGAATCGAGTTGATTAATTGTATTGATTGAGGTTGAAGAATTATCCAAATCAGTAATCGGAAGATAAATAGGTTTGGACTTTTGTTTCGCGCCAATGCCGCCAAATGCAAAAGCAAAAAGAGTAATTAAGGTGATGGGCACTAAAAATGTCAGCATCACAGCTTTTTTATCAATAAAAAATATTTTTATGTCTTTAATACAGATACTCAGCATATTCAATCCCTTAATTGTCTACCGGTGAGATTCAGAAAGACCGTTTCAAGATTTGCTTTACGCATTTCCAAAGAGCTGATTTCATGACCGCTTTCAGTTAACAACGATATAATTTTTGAAAGATCACGTCCGGAATTTGTTGTAAAAAAATCTATTGAATTTTCATGTTGGGTTATCTTGAAGTCTGAAAATAATTCAGCTTTGAAACTATTTTCGTCGGGTATTGAAGTAAGATCAATATGAATGGATTCTTTTATATTACTAATGTTACGCAGTTCTTCAAGCGTTCCCTCAGCAATGATTTTTCCAGAGTCAATAATACTGATACGATCACATAATCGCTCTGCCTCCTCCATATAATGTGTCGTATAAATGATTGTCAGACCATTGGAGTGGAGTTCTTCAATCACATCAAAAATCAGGTTTCTGCTATGAGGATCAATTCCAACGGTGGGTTCATCCATTAAAAGGATTTTTGGAGAATGGAGCAGGGCGGCAGCGATATTCACCCGACGTTTCATACCTCCGGAGAAAGTATCAATCCGGTCATTTTTACGATCAGTCAAACCCATCATGTCCAATAAAGATGAGGCTCGCTGTTTTAATTCACTCCGGTTAATTTTGTATAAACCACCCCAGAAATACAAATTTTCAAGTGCGGTTAATTCATCATAAAGCGATATTTCCTGTGGTACTACACCAAGGATGTTTTTGCATTTATCAGCATGGGTTCTGAGATTAAATGAATCAAGTATCACCTCACCTTCATCAGGTAAAGTTACCGTACTTAGAATATTAATGGTTGTGGATTTACCAGCGCCATTTGGTCCTAAAAGACCATATATTTCACCCTGGCGGATATGAAAATTCACGCTGTCTAAGGCGAGGATATCTTTATATTTCTTGCAAAGATTTTGGACATTTATCATAATATTTTGATTATCTGGTATGGCAATTCCCCTGATGTATTGCAAGCAAGTTCCGAAAAGGCAATTTAATAATTAGATGCAATAAATCAGGAATCTGTTAATAATGTTGACATTTCTACAACTTAATTGCAACACATATAATTCCGTATTTGGCTGCTTTGAAATCATCTCATCAACAATTTTCAACGGGCAAAATATACACAAACTATGGCTGTGATAATGCATAATAATTAAATGGATAATCTGAAGTTACGGCTGGGAATTCTTTCCACAAAATACTATAGACAACGTAAATTTAAAGTCTGCAAATCCCAATAAGATTCTTTTTTCAGCCAATGTCTGGTGAACAAAGGTTTTTGCAGATAAAATTAACGTATACAATTTCCAGGAGGAAGCCATGAAAAAAATTCTAATTTTAATATTGCTATTTTCTCTCAGTCAATCACAATTACTCATCAATGAAATTGACTACGATCAGCCCGGTACTGATTCATCTGAATATTTGGAGCTTATAGGAGAGGCAGGAACTTACAATAATGTTGTAGTCTCGCTGATTAACGGGAATAATAATTCATCTTACAATTCATTTTCCCTGGGAAATATTACTCTCGCAAATGAAACTGACGGATTTGGCTTTTATGTGATTGGTGTTCCGACCGTCCCCAATGTTGATTACTCTGATGGATTTCCAGCAACAAATGCGATCCAAAATGGCTCTCCGGATGGTATAGAGTTATGGGTAGATGGTGTGATTGTTGATGCTGTCGTCTATGAGGGATCTATGAATGATGCAAACGGGAATCCAATGGAGGAGGTAGATGCCAGCTTTTACGAAGGACTCGATGGTTTATCTATTAGTAGAGATGGGCTTGATAACTTTGGCTGGTCTGTTTCAAATATAACCCCCGGTGCCATCAACGAAAGTCAAATTCTGGATGCAAATGCCAATATCCCGCCTGTTGCCAATGCCGGTGATAACCAGACAGTTGGTTCCGGTGATGAAGTCACTTTGGATGCATCCGGGAGTTATGACTCAAATGGGGACATAGTTTTTTATGAATGGACCCAGCTTAGCGGTACTCCTGTATCACTTTCGGATTCAGAATCTCCAATTACAACTTTTACAGCCCCTGAAACATCAGGAGAATTGGTTTTTCAAGTAACAGTTTATGACGATGAATTTGTCAGTGATACTGACGAGACATCTGTAATTGTTTGTGGAAGCGGTTTGTCAACAATTGCCGAAGCCAGAGCATTAGGATTAGATCAATGTGTTGCGGTTCAAGGCATAGTTGTTTCTCCAAATTTTCAATCAAGCAATTCAGAATTTGCAATACAGGATGACACAGGAGGATTGATTTTATTCGCCCCCGGTCTAATGCTTGACCTCATAGTTGGTGATGAAGTTCATGTTATGGGTGTCACAGATGAATATAATGGAAAATTTGAGGTCATTGTTGAAAGTGAAGATGGAGTGACAAATATGGGGCCAGGTGTATTACCAGCGGTTCAGCTTATCACCGTTTCTGATCTTGAAAATAATGGTGAAGAATATGAAAGCGAGTTGATACAAATTCTTTCCGTGGGGATTGTCACGGGTGATTGGCCTGCTGAAGGATCATCTTCAAATTTAACAGTTACTGATGACGGTTCAGCCATGACCACGATGCGCATAGACAGTGATACGGAAATTGATGGATCACCAGAACCATCATGGCCTCAAAATGTTACCGGAGTTGCAGGTCAATATGATTTTGCAGAACCCTTTGACAGCGGTTATCAATTAATGCCTAGATTTATTAGTGATTTTGAAAATGCTAGCGGACCAGTAGCCATTGCTGGAGAAGACCAAATGGTTGAGCCCGGTGCAAATGTTACTCTTGATGGTTCAGCGAGTTATTCATCCGAGAGTGAAATTATTGGTTATCTATGGACACAAGAAGAAGGGACAACAGTCTCGCTCAGTAGTTCTGAAGAATCAATTGTTACTTTCTCGGCTCCGGCTGAATCATCAGAACTGGTTTTTTCACTAACTGTATTTGATGCCAACAGTGATTTTTCAACCGACTTTGTAACTATATCTGTTGTTCAACCTATATCGATTTATGATGTCCAATATTCAAATTCAATGGGTGAGGGAGATGATTGCTTCCCATCACCATTGACAGGGCAATCCGTTACTGTAACAGGGATTGTAACTGCCGTTAGAGATAATGAAACATATCCAAATTTCTTTATTCAGGATATCGATGACCCTGGCTTCAGTGGTATTTATGTGTATGTAGATTTTGGTTTTGAGATGTTATCCCTGAATGATGAAGTAACCCTGACAGCAGATGTAAATGAGTTCTTTGGGACGACACAGTTAGAAGACGTTGGTAACTATTCCGTAATGCCATGCGACTGTGTTGTTGAACCCACTGAATTATTAACCAGTGATCTTGGATTGGATTGTTCATCTTCTGCAGAAATGTATGAAGGTATGCTTGTAACATTCTCTGATGTAGAGGTATTATCTCTGAATGAGTTTAATAGCTGGTTTATAGATGATGGATCAGGACAAACCAAAGTAGATGATTATTTCTTTAGCGGAGACTGGTCACTGCCAAATATAGGCGACACATTTGCTTCCATCACCGGAATAGTCCATTATTACCAGAGTGAATATGTAGTATATCCAAGATCAATTGATGATATTGTTGTTACCGGGGATTGTGTCAATGATGGGGATGTATCTGGGGATGGCAGTCTTGATGTCTTAGATATTGTTGCAGTTGTTGCCCATATTCTTGGGTCTGAAATACTTCCTGATGATGTGATCTGCCATGCCGATATGAATGATAGCGGCGAGGTGGATGTATTGGATATAGTAGCTATTGTGGATATTATATTAAACCCAGGTGTTCGGGGTATTGATGCCGATAATGCAAGATTGATAATTGAAAACGGTAATGTCAAACTAACGGGAAATGGATTTATTGGCGGTATCCAAATGACCATAATTCATGATGTAGATTTCAATTTTGAATTTGAGGGAAGTTCGTTTATTGCTGAATCATATTCACAGGAAAATTCGACCAAATTATTAATCATCCATCCTGATGAAAACCTGTTTACCTACTTTGGCCAATTTGAAGTTGTTGAAATTATAGCGGTCTCCCGATCTTCTTATATCGATATTGAAATAGCAAAAAAATATACTCTTCTTTCCAATCATCCAAATCCATTCAATCCCGAGACTGAAATCTCTTATATGATTGAATTTAACGGTGATGTCCAACTGGTAATTTATGATCTCATGGGAAGGAAAATTAAAACTTTGGTAAATGAATATCAGATGGAAGGCATATCCTACAGCATCAGTTGGGATGGCAAAAATACAAAAGGAGTTGATGTTCCCAGCGGTATCTATTTTACACGATTGATATCCAATAATCAACTCACTACAAAAAAAATAACCTTAATGAGATAATTATCTGAATGAAAAACCTCTTTGTTACACTCATATTTCTTTCAACTATTTTATTTAGTGTGGATGCAGATCACCTGCTGCTAACGGGTATCTCGATTAGACCTTCAGATGCTGAAATGTTTATTGTTACCAATCCAACATCATCCAGTATTGATCTGACTGATTATTATATTAGTGATGCCACCAGTACAAATAAATATTATTATAATCTGCCCTCTGGCCAAAATTACTGGAGCGGCATTCCAAATGACTTTATCGTCAGATTTCCTGCAACTTCACTTGCTCCGGGGGACTCATTGACTGTGTCATTAAGCGATTCTGCAGATTTCAGAAACTTTTATGATTATAATGCCGATCTGGTCGTAAGTGAAGATTTCTTGAATGCTTCATCCGATGGATCAACAACAATAGGACCAATTATCGGTCTTGCTGATGACAAAGAATGTCTTGTACTATTCTATTGGGACGGCATCAGTCCAACGGTTATGGATGTTGATTATTTTATATGGGGTGATGATTCTTATGCATCGGCAAAAACGACTGCTGATGGGTATCCATATAATGATACTCCCATTGATCAGCAGCAATTCATTCGCTCCTATGCCAATTCTATCGTAGTTGATTCACTCTACAGACGAATTGATATCAATGAAGATGCTGAGGTAATAACCAATGGCAATGGAATTACAGGTCATGATGAAACCAGTGAAAACTTAGCTTCAAACTGGGAGATTGTACCTTTATTCGAATTGATACCAGGTTGTATAGATGTCAACGCTATCAATTATAATAGTGAAGCCAATTTAGATGATGGCAGCTGTATTATAGATATTCCCATGATTAATGCCGGGCTATATGATGGACAAATAGTGACCTTAATTGGTGTTATGGTTGATTACTTTGATGTGACAGTCTATAATGGTCCCCATTCACTTACCCTTGAGGATGCAAATGGATATCGAATAGAAATTTCGATATGGCCAGATGATTGGGATATTCCAAATAGTCCTGAGGCTTATTTAATTACACCCCCTTTCGAGAAGTATCTAATAAAGGCTACGGGTGTTGTGGATGAGTATGAAGGTGAGAAACAGATTGGCGTTACGGGACCAGACTTTTTTGAAGTTATTGACTTTATCGATCCAAACGGTGATTTTGTTGCTGATCCAAGCATTACAAAAGCAAAAATATCGCCGGCACCTTTTGTGGTGATTCCAACATTGGGTGAGGTGATAGAATACAGTTATGAATATCCTGCTGACTCACGGGTTGTAATTAGAATATTTGATCTTGCCGGTAGATTTGTAACAACGTTGAGAGATGATTATTTGGGAAGTGAGGGTGGAACCCAGGGGGTTGTAGAAAAACCTATTTGGGATGGTCGTGATCATCTGGGAGGCATTGTGGCACCTGGAACGTATATCATTCATCTTGAAGCAAGTAATTTTCAGACCGGAAAAACAACTACTGATACTGCACCAATTGTTGTGGGGGTGAGATTCTAATGAAAAAAATTATTTTTATCATTTCGCTTTTAACATTTTTATGTTCACAAACTGTTTTTGATGATCCCTATGCTACTGCCGAAGCAACAAGCCTCGCTGGTGCCGTAGTGGCAAATCCAGGAGGGGAAATTGGTCTATTTCATAATCCTGCTGCACTGGCAGAAGTTGAAAATCGATTTGTATCATTTGGCAGTACAAAATTATGGGTTGCAAATTTTAATTATGCGGCAGTTATTTTTAATTTCTCAAAGATTGGGAATATAGGTATTACCTTACAGCAGCTTACAACAGATTATAACGGCACTAGTTTATCAGAAGAACAAAGCATCGGTTTATCTGGGGGTTATTATCTCCAAAAAGATAAGAACTCAAGCCTAATGATCGGTTATACCATTAATTTTGTCAGCCTGTCGTTTGGTGCTACTGCCGGGACATCTGGGGATGGTTCACTTGGTCTTCCAGCATCATCCGGATCAACCATCGGTTTTGATTTAGGTTTGGCAGCTGAACTAAGAGGTAAGTACAGGGTTGGAGCGTATCTAAAAAATATTAACTCCCCTGTAATGGGTAAAGGAGTAACACAGCAATTCCTGCCAAGAAGAATTACCGTTGGCGTCGCCTATTTGCCCTATAAAGAATTGATAACTTCAATAACTGTGGATAAACCCCTTGGTCGGACAATTGAAGTAAAAAGCGGTATCCAATATGAGCTAAATGATATAGTGACCTTCAGGTTAGGTATCACCAATAATCCAAATCGAATGTCAGGTGGGTTTAGCATGAATCTCAAACAATTCAATTTGGATTTTGGTGCTATATCACATCCAGTACTGTCAGCCACTCAGCAGCTCAGCTTTGGATGGAATTTTTAATCGATGAATATGAGAAATAAATTCTTATCCTTCATTTCAATTGTGATTGCCCTTTGTGCAGTTGCAACGGGAATGGAAAAATTCAACATCAATAATGCAACACCTGATCAATTAATCACATTACCATTAACCGAAAACCAGATTTTAAATATAGAAAATTATATTTATTCCCGGGGTTATTTTGATAATGTCTATGATTTACTTGCTGTTGAGGGCATAACTGCTGAAGATGTAAAAGCAATCAAGCCATATATAATTGTCCAGCTCCCTGTACTATCTGAGTTCATTAAAGGACAAAAAACCTCCAGCTACAAGGTCAATCAATGGCTGACAGCTGAGGGCAGTACTGAAGGATTATCTGAAGTGTGGCTGGACCGCTATTATGAACCACGAGATGTAAATAAGATGAGTTACGATGAGCTGGTGTCTCTGCCAAATTTGAGTCCCATTGATGCAGTTGCAGTGATTAAACAGCAACAACGAGGTCCAATAAAGGGTACTTTTGAACTTCGAAATGCTCCAGGCATCAGTTATTACGGTTATAGGAATCTAATTGATTTCGTTCGTTTTTCTTCTGACAAAAATGCCAAACCAGAATTACATACAAGATTTAGCAGTCTGATAAGAACTGTGCCAGTTACAACCAACCCGGAATATGAAGGAGCAATAATTCCATTCAGTTCTCCTGATCGACCTGAAATATTTAGGAAGATTTCTACTACCTATGGTGAACATATTAAAGGTGGTTATGTATTTCACAGAAATATGGGTGAACAAGACGGAATCTACATTGAGAAGTTATCTCTGTCAGTTGAAAATGTTCAGCTCAGCAGAAATTTACGACTAGATCGCTTGGTTTTAGGTAATTTTACTGCCAGCTTTGGCCAGAGTGTAATCATGGAAACAACAGATCACTTTAGCCCAAGACGAACTGGTTTTCGCTTTACAAAACAGGCAAGAGGCATATTCCCTGATTTGACAAGAACTACCCAGTATGTGATGAAAGGAGTTGGGGTACAGCTCTCAAATGATTTATTTAGACTCTCATTGTTCGGCTCAAAACACCCGAGAGATGCAATTATTGGTCCAGATGTAGTCTCATCTGATTCGGTTTTTGTTGATGGTGTGTTTTCACATACTGTCTCTGATACATTGCCCTCATTTTCAACCCTGATTGTCATGCAGCCCAGATTGCCCTGGGGTGTATTTGGATCGCCACCACCTGATCGACCAAGGGTATTCTCATCAATTGAGGATAGTCTCAATTATATCGAGGCGTATGAAGATTGGGATGTAAGAAATAAATTGTATGGACCGATGACCTCCTCCGTTGAAGAAATGACCTGGGGTGGGAATATTCGATTTACACCGGTCACCGGTTTAAATATTGGTTTTACTTTTTATGAAAGCCTGTACGATAAGGTTTTAGATCCAAATGTAATTCTGACTATTACAGGCGGAGAGGATGATTATAATCCGGGCATTGATGCTCAGGATTATGACGATTACTCCGGTGATGTTTTTATAGGACAATATATGACCAATTCTGCTGACCCGGAAATTGCCGCAATGTATGCTTCCTCAGGTGAATCATCATTATGGTCAGATGCATTATCATATCGCCGTGTGAGTGGTTTTGACTTTTTATATGTAATCGGTAATATGGCATTCCAGGGTGAATATGGAGAATTGTCCAGTGACAATAGAATCCTCTCATTTGGAGATGATCCCCATGCTATGGTTTTGAATTTATATACCCAGTTTAATAATTTCAATTTCCTGGCTGTATACCGAGATTACGATTTAGAGTTTGATAATCCATATCAACGATCTTTTTCAAATTACCAAAGATACAAAACGACAATATTTGAGGATCATTATTGGTTGGAAGATCCTGCATTCAGTTATTTGTATTCAGGAAATCCTCAGCCACAATCTGAGAGAGGTTTTTTCCTTTCATCCCGTTATCAATTCCATCGATCATTTGTGGGAACCTTAAATTGGGACACGTGGACGCGTAAAGCTGATGAAGCCAAGTATTTTCGAACCGTGGCATCTCTTGACTGGCGACCAGCTTTTAATTTCAGAATAAAACTTAGACAGAAATGGCAGGCGAGAGGATCATTTGATTTGATGCATCCAAGTCCATTTGAATCTCTTGAAACAAGATTGACCATGCGGTTAAGATTATCCAATTTTGATTCGATGGAAATTTTATATTCAAGGGGTTACACGACATTTTCACCAAGACCGCGTTTAACAGATAATCCTGTTGGGGGAGATATGACTGTTGGTGATATTGGGAAGCCGGTAGATGTCCTTGGTATCGGTTTTATCCACAACTTTGATCAACATCTCACGGTTAAGTTTGGGTCCTTTATTATGGGTGCTGAAGGTTTTCTCTGGTATTTTGAGGATACTGATTTTAGAATATTTGATTCCAAAGGCGGTCTGGTCCATAAATGGATATCATTTACATTCCACCCATCAGATTATCTAAATATTGGCTTTAAAGTGACACATACATCTGATAATACATTTACCAGAGTCACCGAAGGACAAACAAGCACTGGTAACTGGATATCAAATCCAACAGAAAATGGGGAAGCAACAGATTTCCGTCTTCAGATTGATTTTGGAATTTAAGTCGGGAAATTTATAATCATAAAAGAACTCATAAGAGTAATCAAAAAAAGAGAATATATGCGAAAATTATTAAATACAACAGCAATTTTTACAGTAGTGATTGGCATTGTTGGAGCCCAGTCTTTCTTTAATGGAATCCTGGGAGCGGATTTGTCTGTTGGATCCGCTAAGTCAGCAGCAATGGGTTCAACACATATGCAAAATAACAACAGCAGTACATTGTTACATCATAATCCTGCCGGTTTAACTTGGCAGAATAATTGGTTGACAGCAGACTATCAATTTTTGGGTGATGCAATAAGGGAGCGACGTGGATATGATCTGAAAGATAGTTTCGATGGTTATTTGACCACAAGTGATTATGTCACCAATTTCAGTATGCATGGATTGCACCAGGCAGGGCTTATTTTTAATAGACAAATGAATGATATAAATTTGGCCGGGGCAGTTGCATTTATTCCATTGACTACTTTTGATTATTATTATGAAGAAGAGGTCCGCGGATCACAAAGTTTTGATGATGGTGAATTTGGCATCAAAGACCCAATCGTCGGCTTTCATGTCATGGAATCCGAAGGGACACTAAACACCCTGTCATTTGGTGGGGCTGCTGGGATGGATATTGATGATTTTGGAAAATTCTCTATAGGATTTGCGCTTAACCGAATCCTTGATAGTGAGATTGAACATAGTATCCATGCTGATACAATTGATTATGATGAAGATTATCTTTCTACTGTTGAGACATATAATGGGAAGGCAGATACTAAAGGAGATACCTATTTTACCCTTGGATTAAACTTTACCCTGCTAAAAGGATTGACCGGTGCTTTTGCATACGAATCTTCTGCAGAAATTGTAGCAGCAGGATCAGCTTCTCTTCTTTACAATACGGCCTCAGGACTTCCCGAATATGTATTTGACGTCGCTGGTTTGAATTATGTAAAACCAGAAAAAATCAGGATTGGCTTAAAATTAATTCCCCGAAAAAAAGTACCAATGATATTGTCGGTAGAATTTGAATCAATAAAAACATCGGAAAAATTGACAGATGTAAATATAGATGATGTCAAAGTCTGGAAATTTGGCTTTGAATATATGACGGTGCATTCAGTACCATTGAGAGCAGGTTTGATATTTAGTGAAACAGCATTTCAATCGCTTTACCCTGAAAGCATTTTTACCTTTGGGACTGGAAAGAGTTTTGGAAATGTGATAATTGACATATCCGGTCAATTTTCTGTTCTTGGAACATATGATTATGGTGATTTATTCCCTGTTGATGGAGATATTCGACCCGATTTTGACAGGGTGAATGAATCCAGGTTTGAATCTCGATTAACATTGACATATGGTTTCTGATAAATGAAAATTATTGTAATTCTAATATCATTACTGTTCTCAATTTCATTTGGAGAAGATAAACTTCCCAATGATATAAGGTGGGTTACTGGTTCGGATGAATACAAATCATTGTGTGAACAGACCTATCATCTCGCCTGGCAGAAAGTCAAAGAATCTGTTGACACTGATATTGGCAATCTTGCCATTGTTATGGATCTTGATGAAACGGTGATGGATAATTCACAATACCAGGTGGAAATAACCGGTAAAGGTGAGTCTTTTTCGATGGACTCATGGACTGCATGGGTCAATCGCGGTGAGGCTGGTTTGGTCCCCGGGGTGGGAGCTTTTATCGATAGTGTGAGATCACTTGGAAATGTCAGAATTGTTTTTATCAGCAATCGCATGGCCGATCGAACAGATGTTACACGTAAGAATCTTCAGGATTTATCCGCAGCTGGAAATAGTGATATTTACCTCCTGCGGAAAGACCGTGGTGATAAAAAAAATGTCAGACGGAAAGAAATATTTACCGGAAATGGCAGGATGGAAGCGTACGGATCATATACAGTAATAGCCTGGTTTGGTGACGCAATGGGGGATTTCCCCAGTGAAACAATGAATTCAAATTTTGGTGAAAGCTGGTTTATGCTGCCAAATCCAATGTATGGGAAATGGTAATTTTATCAAAAAGAAAAACATAATTAAATGATAATCCATATTTGAATGTATGGCACAAAAATTATAAATTTATGGCCTGTACAGATTTTTTAAATAGGTAATATCTTAAATGGCAAATAAAATCATTACAATATAGTTTAGCAAATTAAAATGCATCAGAAATGGTGCATTTTTTGTTTATAACAGGGGCACTCTACGAATAAATGGAAAAAGTAATAAAACAGTTAGTTGATCTTCAGAGTATTGATAATCAACTTGACAAACTCAGAGCAAAGCGGGGAGATCTTCCAGAACGATTAAAAAAACTGGAATCACAATCAACTCTTATTCTCACCAATATCACCGATGACAAAGCAAGAATACGCGAAATAAATAAAGATTTAAAACACTTATCTGCAGAAATTGAAGATGTAAAGGTTCAGCTGGAGAAATATAAAAATCAGTTATATCTTGTAACTACAAATAAAGAATATGATGCACTCCAGCATGAGATGGATGCTATCAAAGAAACTATAAATACTAATGAAAACACTATTATTGAGTCAGAAGACGAAAAAATAGAATTAGAAGAGGCGGTAAAAAGAAATTCTATTTCATCCGAGAATATTATTCGTGATTTGACAAAAAGTAAAAGCGATCTTGAAAATGCTATGATAAATACCATAGATGAAGAACAGAGATTGGAGCCGTTACGTGAGAAACTCGCTGCCAGTGTGGATAAAGGTCTTTTATTTACGTATGAACGATTTCGAAAAGCAAGAAGGGGGAGAGGTATTGTCAGGATTCACCGCGATTCCTGTGGTTCATGCTTTAATCAACTACCTCCCCAAACAGCAATTGAAGTAAAAAAAATGGAATCACTTATTTCCTGCCCTAATTGCGGAATGTTATTGTATTCGGAAGAGTAACCCAGTTTGATTTGTAATTGTAAGATTGCTTGATAAATAAAATTTAAACAATAAAAAAGAGATCAGTTGAATGGTTGCCTTGATGTAAATCAGGGAGGAAAGTCCGGACTCCGCAGGACATGACGCCTCATAACGAGAGGATCCTCATATTTGGGGAATGGCAAGTGCAACAGAAAGTAAACCGTCTCTGATTTTACAGAGATAAGGGTGAAATGGTGGTGTAAGAGACCACCGGTGATTCAGGCGACTGAATCAGCCAGGTAAACCCCGTCAGGAGCAAGAACAAGACGTATAGCGTAGTCCGCGCGTATAAATACAGGTAGTTTGCATGATCAGGCTTGTGAAAATCTGACCAGATGAATAACCATTGTCCCATCGGGATACAGAATTCGGCTTATAGGCTGATCTCTTTTTTATTTCCAACTGTAAAAATAATCGAATTGAAGGTAAATATATTTGGAAACCGTCTGGAAACTTAAACCGGTAGATAATGATGTCGTAAAATACATCAGTAAAGAATTCAAGCTCCCTGAAATCTATGCCCGAATAATGTATCTCCGCGGAATCCAGGACCGACTATCCTCCCGGGAATTTTTCTTTTCCGATCAATCTCGCCTGCATGACCCATTCCTGATGACAGGTATGGAAAAAGCAGTTAAAAAAATCCTAAACCAAATAGCCGATAAAAAAAGTATTCTGGTCTTTGGAGATTATGATGTAGACGGTACGACCGGGACATCCATGTTTTACCTGTTTCTTAAAAGTCTTGGTGCTGACGTCTATTATTATATTCCAAGCAGGGAACAGGAGGGATATGGACTCTCAAATAACGGCATCGATTATGCCCACAAAATTGGCGTTAGCCTACTGGTAAGTGTTGACTGTGGGATCAACGCCTTTGAAAAAATTGATTATGCAGAATCTCTGGGAATTGATACAATAATAACCGATCACCACCGGCCTGATCATAAACTTCCAAATGCTTTTTCGATTCTGAATCCAAATCAAAAAGAATGCAATTATCCTTTTAAGGGATTATGCGGAGCCGGTGTTGTTTTTAAATTTGCATTGGCTATCTGTGAGAGGGGTGGTTTTAATCCAGAGCTTGCTTGGCAGCATGCCGACCTGATTGCATTGGGTACTGCTGCCGATTTGGTCCCTATACTGGATGAGAACAGGATAATTGTAGAAAAGGGTCTCGCCCTGATTGAGACGGGTAATAAAACTGGCATCCAGGCCTTATTAAAAACCAGCGGCATGTTTGGCAAAGAAATTACTGTGGGTCGCATGGTTTTTTGGCTGGCACCTAAAATAAATGCGGCTGGAAGATTAGGGGATGCTGGCAGGGCAGTCAAACTGCTTATTTCATCAAATCCGGTGTATGCCTTCGAACTTGCCAGAGAACTGGAAATAGAAAATAAAAAAAGACAGGATATAACCACCAATATTACTGAAGATGCCGTTATGATGGTGAATTCACAAGTTGATCTGGAGAATGAACATGCGATAGTACTTGCAAGCAGAGATTGGCATGCTGGGGTGATCGGTATTGTAGCATCAAGGATTCGAGAATTATATAACAGACCTGTTTTTATCATATCCGTAGATGAAAATGGGATTGGCAAAGCATCGGGGAGAAGTACATCCAAATTTAATTTGTATGATACCTTAGAGAAATGCAAGGAGAATCTCATTGCTTTTGGTGGCCATCCCATCGCTGCTGGACTTACAATAAATGAATCAGATATTCCTAAATTTCGAAAAGATTTTATACGAATAGCAAATGATTCCATTACAAAAAGTGACCTTATCCCCAGTATCAGATTTGACGGTAATCTACAAATAAATCAAATTGATGGACGATTTATAAAATTCCTCAAGGCGATGTCACCATACGGTCCTGGAAATATGAGACCAAAATTTTTATCAAAAAATGTCAGTGTAGCAGGAATCCCGAGAGTATTGGGTAAAGACAGGGATACAATCAAATTTACTGTAAAAGAAGGCAAGGCTGTATTTGAAGCGATTGGATTTAGAATGATCGAACATTATGAAAAACTCATTCTTAATAAACCGATAGATATTGCCTATGAAATTGGTGAAAATGACTGGAATGGCAACACAACCATCCAACTTGAATTGAAAGATATTAAAATAGGAACGTAAATCCATGGCTAATGCATATATATCCGGAACAGGTTATTTTGTCCCTGAGAGGGTGATAACCAACGACTATCTTACTCAGTTTATGGATACCACACATGAATGGATTGTAGAACGAACCGGTATTCATGAACGAAGATATGTGAGCGATGAAACTGGTCCTGCAGGCCTGGCAAAACATGCCTCTGAGATAGCTCTAAAAGAAGCAGGACTCACCGTTGCTGATATAGATTTTATCATTTTTGCTACCTCAACTCCAGATTATTATGCGCCAGGCAGCGGCTGTATTCTACAGGATGAAATGGGGTTCGGCAATATCGGCGCTTTAGACGTGCGGGTGCAATGCTCAGGATTTGTATATGGATTATCAATTGCTGACCAGTATATAAAAACGGGTGAGTTTAAGAATATTCTGGTCATTGGTGCCGAGGTACAATCAACCGCTATGGATCTCTCGGACCGGGGCAGAGATACCGCAATAATTTTTGGTGATGGTGCCGGTGCTGTTATTGTAAGTGCCACTGAAGAAAATAAAGGCATTTTATCAACCCATATGCATAGCGAAGGTAAATTTCTTAAGGAGCTTTGGTTAGAAATTCCATCCAGCCGAAAGAATCCCAGAATTGATCAGAAAATGCTTGATGATGGCCGACAGAATCTTCAGATGAATGGGCGCGAAGTATTTCGGCATGCTGTAAAACGCTTTCCGGAAGTTATCATTGAGGGACTTGAAAAAAATAATCTAACAACCGCTGACGTCTCACTGGTAGTACCACATCAGGCCAATACCCGTATTACTGAAATGGTGCGTAGGAAACTTAAACTTCCTCCTGAATCAATGTACATGAATATTCATAAATATGGTAATACAACTGCGGCTTCCATTCCCATCGCCCTGGCAGAAGCAATGAGAGATGATAGAATTGCCGGCGATGATATCGTTGTCCTTGCCGCATTTGGCTCAGGATTTACCTGGGCATCTGCGATAATAAAATGGTAGCTGTCATCGGGATTTGTCAGGCAAATATGTAGTTTGACAATAGGTGAATTATTTAATTTTAATACTATGATTTTTAGAAATAATTATAAAAGAAAACTCAAAAGTTTTCAATTTATCAATATATCTTAAAAGGGAAATCCATGGAAAGACTGTATTTCAGTGAAGAACATAAAATGCTGCAGGAAATGGTTCGTGATTTTGCAAAAAATGAAGTAGCCCCAATTGCACAGGAAATAGATGAGAAGGGAGCATTCCCGCACGACACCATTAAAAAAATGGGTGAGCTTGGTTTAATGGGCATTCCGTGGTCTGAAGAATATGGCGGAACGGGAATGGATTTGACAGCCCAATGCATCGCTATTGAAGAAATCGCTAAGGTCTGTGTTTCTACAGCTGCCACCATGATGGCACATACCAGTCTGGGCACCGCACCTATCTACATGTTTGGGACTGAAGAGCAAAAGAGAAAATATATCCCAAAACTGGCTTCCGGCGAGATGCTTGGTGCATTCGGATTAACTGAGCCAGATGCCGGTAGTGATGCTGCCAATACCCAAACTCGTGCTGTATTGACTGGTAATGAATATGTGGTTAATGGGCGGAAAGCTTTTTGTACAAATGCCGGTTTCGCCGGCGTTATCATTTTTACAGCTGTTCTGGTGGAAGACGGAGAAGACAAAGGTATTAGTGCCTTCCTTGTAGATGCAGGTACTGATGGATTGAGTTTTGATCCACCGGAAAAGAAAATGGGATGGAGAGCATCTGATACGCGCTCTGTGTATTTTGATAACATGAGGATTCCCAAAGAAAATGTTCTTGGTGATCCATCTGGTGGATTTAAACAATTTCTGAGAACTCTGACAAGTGGCAGAATCACAATTGGGGCATTATCCATCGGCACCGCTGCTGGTGCATATGAACTTGCCCTAAAATACTCAGTAGAGCGGGAGGCTTTTGGAAAAGCAATAAATCGATTTCAGGGTGTATCATTCACACTGGCTGATATGGCCACCCGGATTCAGGCATCCCGCCATCTGGTTTATCATGCAGCTTGGCTGAAAGATAATAATTTTCCTGTCATCAAAGAAGCAGCCATGGGGAAATTATTTGCCAGTGAAACTGCTATGTGGGTGACGACCCAGGCAATTCAAGTCCACGGGGGATACGGCTATATTAAGGAATATGATGTAGAACGATTTTTCAGAGATGCAAAAGTCCTGGAAATCGGTGAGGGAACCAGTGAAGTTCAACGCATCATAATCTCCCGGGAAATTTTGAAAGGGATAAATGCTGCGTGATTTCCATTGATGTGGAATACGAAACCCCGGAAGACTTACCAGTAAATAACTCCGAAATACAGTTTTACTGCGATACTGTCCTAGAAAATCAGGGAACTGATAGTGGCCACGTAACCATTATTTTCACCTCTGATGAATTCCTAAGAAAGATGAAGAAAAAATACTTCAACATTGATGTTTACACAGATGTGATTACATTTAACCTTGAAGATAGTGATGAACCGCTTGATGGTGAAATTTACATTAGTGCTCAGAGAGCAGAGGATAATGCAAAACAATTTGGCATAGATTGGAAGGATGAAATTATCCGATTGGTCATTCATGGCTCCCTGCATTTATTAGGATTTGATGATGGAACAGATGATGAAAAAGATATAATGACTTCATTAGAAAACAAATATATTTCAATACCATTCTCGGGTATATTTCGTTAATGGGTATAGTTGCTTATATAATGATTATGGTTATGCTTCTGGTTTTATCCGGTTTTTTCTCGGGTTCAGAGACAGCAATCTTTAACCTCAAGTCCCATCGGGACGAAATCCCGGATGGTATATCCCGGATGATGAAAAATCCGAGAAAACTACTCGTCTCATTACTTACCGGTAATACACTCGTCAATGTACTCATGGCAGCCCTTGCCGCCATGCTGGTGACGGATTTGGCTGTGGACTACGCACTGCCCCATTATGTACTTATTTTAATGGAAGTCATTATTGTAACCATCGCCGTATTAATTTTTGGTGAGATTATACCTAAAATCATTGCTATCCGCCGTTCAGAAGATTTTGTCAGGGTTATCAGCGGACCGCTGAGATTTTTTGTTTTTATCCTATATCCATTGGCATTTGTTCTTTATGAAATCATACATTTTTTTATTCGAATTATGCCGGTGGAAAAAGAAAAGATTTTTGATTCGGATGAAGAACTCAAAATACTTACGCAAGTAGGTGAAGAACAGGGAACGCTGCAATCCGAAGAATCTGATATGATCCAGTCTATATATGAATTTCATGGAAAGTCAGTGCACGAAGTAATGACCCCGAGGGTGGACATGGTGGCCCTGTCATCCAAATCATCTATGCAGGATGTCATTGATCTCATACGGGATAAACAGTTTTCAAAAATACCGGTATACAAAGATAATATTGATGATATTCGAGGCATTTTGTTTGCCAAGGATCTGATCCCGTTTTTATCTGGTTCACATCCAAATGTTCATCTCACCGCATTAGCCAGACAATCATATTTTGTCCCGGAAAGTAAAGAGCTGGATGAATTACTCGATAATTTCAGGCAGAAGAAAACAAGTATTGCTATCGTAGTTGATGAATGGGGAGGTACTTCCGGATTGATTACCCTGGAAGATGTTGTTGAGGAAGTCATAGGAGAATTAATTGATCCGTTTGACAAAGAAGATATTCAAATGGATAAACAGGAAGACGGTAGTTATATAGTTGGAGCACGGGTTGGTATTTATGATCTTGAAGAAGAAATGGAGATAAAATTTCCTGAGGAAAGAGATTACGATACGGTTGGAGGATTCATTATTGAGGAACTTAGAGATTTCCCCAAAATTGGTGATTCAGTCTCTTTTAATGATATGGTATTTACCGTCACCGATCTAAAAGGAACCAATATTGATACGATCCACATTGTAAGAGTTGATCGAAATCGGAAAAAAGAGATTTCTGATCCCGGCAATGATGATGAATAATACAGCTGCAAACCAATTTATCCGACTGATGGAAATTCTTGCTGACCTCCGGGGCGAAAACGGATGCCCGTGGGATAAAGAACAAACTGCAAAATCTCTCATCCCCTACATGCTTGAAGAGACCTACGAAATTATTGAAGCCATTGAAGAAAATGATGATGAATTATTGAAAGAAGAACTTGGTGATTTGATGCTACACATACTCTTCCAAGGATTTATTGCCCATGAAAATGGGAAATTTCACATTGCTGATTCTATCCAGCATATTTGTGACAAATTAGAACGACGGCATCCCCATGTGTTTGGTGGAGAAACTGCAAATGATCAAAAAGAAATAAAACTGTCCTGGGAAGCCATCAAGCAAAAAGAAAAAAAGAGAACAAGCCTTTTAGAAGGGGTCCCAAAAAATTTACCTGCCTTGACCCGCGCTCGCCGAATTCAGGAAAAAGCATCAAATGTTGGATTTGACTGGGATAAAATTGATCCGGTTTGGGATAAGGTTCATGAGGAAATCGACGAGTTAAAAGAAGCTATTGCCAATGAAAATGCCGAAAAAGTTGAAGAGGAACTGGGTGACATTCTTTTTTCATTGGTCAATCTGGGAAGATTTCTGAAAATCAGTTCAGAAGAAGCACTCCGTATAACCATCTCAAAGTTTTCCACCCGTTTCAATGCAATGGAGGATAGATTGAAAAAAGAGGGAAAATCTCTAACCGCATCAACACTTGAAGAAATGGATGCCGTATGGGATGAAGTAAAGAAAAGTGAGAAAGAGCAGTCCAAAAAGCAGTAGCAAATTTATTTTGCACGACCACACCTAAGCAGTACATTATAATAGAATAGAGATTCTGACTGATGCTGTATCGAGAGTTATTTCAAAATATTTTACAAGAGGGAACACAATGGATTTAAAAGATAAAATTTGTGTAATCACCGGTGCTACTTCCGGGATTGGTGTTGAAACTGCCATCGAACTGGCAAGGATGGGAGCAAACCTGGTACTTCCATGTCGTGATATGAATAAAGGTGAAATCCTTAAAAGTAAAATTCTCAAACAAACGGCTAATGATAAAGTGGATCTTGTAAAATGTGATCTGGCCTCCTTTGATTCTATCTCTCAATTCTGTGATTATTTCAAAACCAATTACAATCAGCTTCATATTTTAATCAATAATGCCGGTGTGTGGGATAAAAATTTCTCTCAAACAAATGATAATATTGAAACCACATTTGCCGTAAATCACCTTGCCCCATTTCTTTTGACAAATCTGCTTCTAGATACAATAAAAAACAGTGCACCAGCACGAATTGTCAATGTATCATCAGATTTTCATCGCAAAGGTACCATGAAGTTTGACGATTTAGAAGGAAGAAAGAAGTTTAATAATTTCCAGGCTTACGGTCAGTCAAAATTAGCAAATATCCTATTTACAAAATCACTTTCTGAAAAACTAAAGAATCATGATATCACCGTAAACTGTCTCATGCCCGGCGTCGTAAAAACAAATCTTTTTGATACGGTAAATCCCTTTATCAAATTCTTTGTGAAGTTTATATGGATCAATCCACAGAAAGGTGCACAGACCACCGTTTATCTTGCCACATCCCCAGATGTGAAAGATACTACAGGCGAATATTTTGAGAAGAAAAAAATTAGGCAAAGCACAAACGAATCCTGTGATAAGGAAATTGCTCACCGATTATGGCAGGTGAGTGAGGGATACGTAAAAAATTATTTGAAGTAAAATAATGCATAGCCACTGTAGAATATTTCTCATTGCAATTCTAATTAGTTTTACATTGTTACAAGCAGGCACCGATTGGGCAAAACAAAGGATGGATCATTTATTACATTTGGGTGATAAACCTAGTTTTCGACTAATGCATTCTCATAATGACATTATTCCCGACTCATTAAAAAAAATCACTAACTTGCAGACCCTCAGTCTCACTGGAGATATTAAAGAATTCCCGAAATTTCTCAGTGACCTAAAAGAAATAAAGGTACTTTCTCTTGCAATGTGTCACCTTAAGGAAATACCTGAATTTGTCCGTGATTTGAAAAAATTACAGAAATTATTCTTATTTTATAATGAAATTACTAGTTTACCTGAATGGATTGGTGAACTGACAGAATTACAAATCATAGATATTGGCGATAATAAAATCAATCACATCCCTGAATCTATTGGCAATCTAAAAAATCTGACATTTCTGGATATCAGTAATAACTCAATTCAAAAACTACCTGACTCTATTGGTCATTTGACTTCATTAGAAACATTGCTATTGTATCTCAATCAGCTAACAGAAATACCCGCGAAAATGAAAGAAATGCAAAACCTAATTGAATTGGATATTTCATTAAATATGTTATCAGAAATACCTGATTGGATATCAGAACTACACAATTTAGAGATATTCTACCTCACCCATAACCGGATAGAAACTCTTCCAGAGAATATTGGATATCTAAATAATTTGGAAGAATTATGGCTCAATGAAAACCAATTTAGTAAATTACCTGAGTCATTTGGCGAATTAGTAAATTTAAAAATACTTTGGATTATGAAGACTCCCATCGAGACCCTACCTGAATCATTTATCAATCTTAAAAACCTGGAAGAGCTACGATTAATAGAAACTAGAATTAGGATATTTCCAGATTCAATTGGGAAATTACAGAATCTAAAAATTATAAATTTAGCACATAACCAAATTGAAACGATTCCTGAATCAATTTGGAATTTGACAAACTTAGAATCACTGGGGCTTGGTGGGAATTTGATTGAAACTCTTCCTGAGGATATAGGAAAATTAAAAAAATTAACCATTCTGGGCCTGAATAATAATCAAATCTCCAGCTTACCAGAATCATTTGAAAGATTATCTAAGCTTGTCAGAATAAATTTAATGAGGAATAATTTTTCTGACGAGGAAATTTTTAGGTTAAGAGATCGATACCCAGAAATGAATCTCGTATTTGATGAGTCTGAATTAAGGAGTATAAGATCGCTAGATTCTGCATTTAAATACCCAGAACGAACATATAAATTGAATTTAAAAAATAAAAAATTATCAACAGTTCCCGATTCCATAGATGTGTTAAATAGACTACTGTCTTTAGACCTTCAAGGTAATGAATTAAGTGGTTTGCCCGAATCGGTGGGAAACCTGAAATATTTAAAATCAATAAATCTTAGTAATAATAATTTTAAAGAATTCCCCGGTATTCTAGAGCAAATTAAAATTCTACAGACTATAGATATTGGGTCTAACAATATATCTGAAATTCCTGAGTTTGTATCAAATTTCAATTATTTAAAATCCTTAGTTCTATCCCATAACAATATCACAGAACTTCCAGAATCGTTAGTGAAGCTTGAAAAATTAAGTAGCCTTTCCTTAAGAAAAAATCAAATAAGCCAATTACCTGAGTTTATTGGTAACATTAAAAGTTTGACTACCCTTGATGTAGGTGAGAACAAATTGACATCCCTGCCGGAGTCAATATGTGATCTAACAAACTTAAAACGATTAAAAATCGACAAAAATCAGATTACTCATTTGCCAGATTCAATAGGGAAACTAATCAATTTACGTTCTCTCACCCTAAGAGAGAATCCAATTTCCAATGTAGTTGAGTCACTTGAACAATTGCCAAATTTAGAAGCCTTATTTATTTCACGATTAATTCTCAGCAATTCAGAAAAAGAAAAGATTAAGCAACTATTACCTAATTGTGAAATATGGGGACTTGGCATCCAAAATATTAAGGAAAAAGATGAGTGGGGCAAAATTCTTCTGATAATGGTATTGTTAGCTTCTGCTTATCCCTTGCTCAAGTTATTTCATGTAATATGGAGGGATGTATCAGGGAACCTTATGCATCATCGTTGAGATTTATCTGATTTTGTCATATTGTTAAAAAACCCAATTCAAACCAAAAAAATATAACTTTTTCTAACAAACTTCTTGCAAAATGAAATTCTTTTATTAGATTATAGTTCAATCCAATGATATAAACTGCACAATTCACTGCCAAGCCTTGCACTCAGTCGAATTATATCGGAATTTATAAAAAATAAGAAATCGTACGCCGTAAAAAAGAAAAGAATTTAATTCGATTTGAATACCATCGTTAACAATTCAGAAATCATAGATTTAAGTTATAATACTAGAAGAAAAACTTATTTCAAGAATGGTGAAAATCCGGAACAGCAGTTCCCGAAAAACATCCCGGTAGATGATAAGGTCATTATTAATGGTGTGGAGTTGCAGTCAAATCCTGTTAACATATCCTATAAAAGTGGAATTGAAAGAGAAGCATTTGGCAAGGGAATATTTATAGACATTGTGGTTTAAACAATAAAATATTCAATTATTCAATAATTTCATCCAGAAAATTGTTTCTATATCTAAATCTGTAGCTCTAATCTTTAAATGCTCCATTATATTATCCCGTTTTGTCTGTATCAAATTTTGCCCCACTTTACATTTAATATCCCATTTAAGAGATTTTATACGAAATACGGCAGTTTCCTTGAGTGCTTTTTTATATAATGGCAGATTTGCATCGATGGGAATATATCCACCTTCTTTCTGATATTTTTCCATGATCTTATTCAAATATAGAGCTTTGTCATTCAGATCTTCAACCAATTCGCCCTTACCTCTGCCATATGCCGATAGATAATAAGAAGTGGCAGGACAGGCATAATCTTTTGTCGTCCAGTATGATGGCATCATCGATAATGGTTTGATCATTGAGAAAGATACCATTGACTTTTTAGTGAAAACCTGGAATTTCTCGCCGACATCAGCACCATGAAAATATATATCGCTATCATGATAAACAAATTGCAGCGGTACGGGGCGGGCAAAACCTTTTGAATCACTTATCCCAAGATATCCAACTTCAAGTTGGATCAAATGATCAAAAACTTCTTTTTGATAAAGCCCAGATATAAATTCTACTCGACGCATTTTAGGAGTTAGAATGCCTTTTCAAGGGAAAACACCCAATTCTTTTTGGCATCTTCTCCCCAAACAGGGACTGCACCATCAAATCGAATAACAAACTCTCCAAGGGATGGCGGAATAAATGTAAGTGGTCTTGTCAAACCTATGCCTGCTTCAAAAATGGTTTCAGTCTCATCATTGATGTTTTTAAAATAATTCCAATTGACAAATACAAGTGGCTGGATTTTTAACTTCTTCATGACTTTGTCGTATCCAGATAGATTTTCAAGGAATGATGATGGATCCGTTTGCACATTGACGGCAGTCATCCATTTTAGTGGACTTGTAATTACGTATTCACTACGGATATTTCCACCTCCGGAAGAATGTATGCGGGAGTTCTCAGTAAAGTCATCAGGAAATATTCCTACACCTGAATAAAACCAATTCTTCTGAACCGTATTAAAAAAGGAGGCACCGTTTAACCTGAATGAAACTTGTGATGGCACTGAACCGGACTGCCAACCGGAAAATGTTCGAATATTCAAAGGTAAAATAAAAGTAAGATCATTGAGTGTCGTAAGTGTGATTTGATTATAATTAAAATCACTTCCATTGATACTGGTTTCAATGTCAACAATGTAATCTCCAGAGGACTCCCCTTTTGCCCAATAGTACCCATGGGATATTTTCAAACTTTGTATTTGACCAAATTCCCATGACTGCCATTCCGGGACATACTGTGATGAGTTCAGTTTACTCGTCTGTAAAGATAAGCTGATATCGTGATATGGGAATAAGTCAATGCCCTGAGCAATCTGTGAAGTGTAGCCAATTTCGAATGATTCATATAAACCGGAATAATTGAAATCGGTAAAAACATGTGTGAGTTCACCAAGAAAATCAATAGGTGTCTCAAAAAAGAATGAAACTTCAGGTGCTGTAGATGCGGTTCTATAACGAATACTACCTGTTGTATGATACTGGTTATAGAAATCATCCAGCATATATCCAGAATTCCAATGTATCCCAGGATTGAAACCATCCACCTTGTTATACGAGAAAGTGGGACGAAGATACACATCATAAGCGTCCAATGTTGGATAATAGACATACATATTATCCGATTGCCAATTGATGGGGGGCAGGATGCCGCTGACATTATCAAGACGATAGATATCCAGCAACCTCCCCGAAGGATCAATGACGGCCTTCACTACTGGTGAACTGACTGGCACATCAACAGTGTAGGTATTGTTAAAGCGATTCCATCCAACCCAGCGTTTTGCAGTATACCAGGATTCAGGTAGTTCTTTTTGATTTACTTCCTGGTTTGGGATATGGACCATTTTTGTTTCGCCATTCTGCAGTGTGAGTTGGATATCCAAAGGCATTTCCATTTTACCTTTGCGTTTTAAGGATAGTTTTGCAAAATGAGAATCATCAATTTTGAGGGATTTCAAATCGGTGATGGCATAATCAATAGTTATCGTCTGATCAAGCCATTGGTGAAAAAACCAGTCCAGTTTGTTACCACTCACTTCTTCAGCAACTTTTATAAAACCTTCCGGATATGGATGTTGAAAAAGAAAACGAGAGAAATATGTCTGCATCACCTTGTTCATAGTTTCAGTTCCAAGAGTATATTGTAGATTAAAAAGCATGGAGGCAGTTTTGGAATATACTAACCGGTAGTTAGGGTATTCGTTGAAATAATCAGAATGAGTATTCAGAGGATCTTTCTCAAATCCACTTCTGGCAAACCTCATATATCTCAGATCATTGCGCATATATTTTCTCGATTTTCTTGGGTAGAATCTTGAGGCATACCATTTTTCATATTGGGTGGCGCTGCCCTGTCCCCAGATTGAATCCATTGAGACAGCCGTAATAAAATTGGTAAATCCTTCGTCGAGAAAAGCCCGGTATGTTTCATTGGAGCCGACCAAACCGTAAAACCAATTATGACCAATTTCATGACCGAGAAGCCCAATATAACCAGGTGACTTCCCGCTGTCTGCAGTGAGCATGGGATACTCCATGCCATCCTCAACATCTGAAACAATAATTTTATGATAGCGGTAACGTCCCCAGCGAATGGAATAATCTTCAATAAACAGGGCACCAACTTGGGCGGCATCCTGCCATTTTGCAGCATTTTGCTCTCTGGCATAAGAATATACTTTTATTCCATCCCATTCGGCAACGCCAATTCGAAACGAAGGAGAGGCTATCCAGGCAACATCATGGACATTCTCAGCTTTGAATACCCATGTTTTTGTTTCATCTGTCGGTTCGGTAATTATGGTAACGGGTTCAAGTGGATCCTTGTCTTTGAACTGGGTAATATCAATTTTCTGACGAAGGGTGATTGGCATCACTTCATCACGGTTCAATAGTCTCCCTGTACCGTCAACGATGTAATGGGCAGGAAGGGTAAGATTCCATTCAAAGGTGCCAAAGTCACCATAGAATTCTCTACCAAGGTGAAAATCATTATTCCATCCACGTTTAAAGTCATAAACTGCTATCCTTGGATACCATAAAGCAGCCACATAATAGTCGTCACCTTTGTGCATTCGGGCATCATGATCGCTGAACTTGGTTGTAAACTGAAGGGAAAAAATACTATTTCCACCAGGCGGTAGAGGTTCATTCAACCATACTTTCATATTGGTATCATCCACTTTAAAATTCAGCGTTTGACCATTGGCATCTTCCATGCTGGTAATTTTTGTACCCCCCTGCTGGGATTCCTCTAATTCATGTATATCAAGATCTCCTTCACCAACGCGACGAATGTCCTGATAACTACCCGGAATAAATGAATTCTGGTAAAGGTGGAAATAAACAAACTGCAGAGTATCAGGGCTATTATTAACATAGGTAAGTGTTTCAGATCCGGTAATAATATCCGATTCTGGATCGAATACAATATCCATAATGTAGTATATACCCTGTTGAAAATAATCGGGTGAGATTTCAGGTCGGCTACCTGTAGCAGTGCCTGGATTCATAGGTAGATAGGTGGGTTCACCCTGTGCAATTATAAAAGATGCACCAGATGTTAACACTATTAGTATCCAATGAATTATTTTCATGATTTCTCCATAATTAATGTAGGAAATTCTGTCTGAATCAAGAGACGGTCTCATTTTCAAGTTCAACGCCAAGTCCATCTGCCATTCTATTGACAAATGCAAAATAAGCCGTTATAAAACAAATATCATGTATAGCAAGATCAGAAAACCCATGATCTTTTAATTCAGTTACATGTAATGATGTAATCGAAGCCGGATCTTCTGTAAGGCGAACTGCATAATCAAGCATTACCATGTCATCAGAGTTGATGTCTGCTTTTTTATAATTTTCTTTCAAAGATGAAATGATTCTATCCTGTTCATCCTGATCTATGTTTGATTTTGACATTCGAAAACGAAGACCCGCCTCGTGATGTGTCACTCAGTAAAAACATTTATTTATGGATGAAACAAGTACTGCAATCATCTCTCTCTGGATAAAAGATAGTGGTCCCTTTTTTCGCATCATTTCCAAATAGAGATCAAGATGCATCTTCATAACTTTACTGTGAACACTGTGGATTTGCACAATATTGTCATGATCGGAAACCCGATGATCAACAGGAATTTTATCCTGAGAAAGGTAAGGAATGAATGCCATTGCTGTTTGTTTTATTTCTGGTTAATTTTGTCAGTCTAGGTAAAATGACTATAAAATTCATTTATCCGACTTAAAATAATAAATATAATCTAAAGAATCAGCCCGCTATTTCCATTGTGAAAATACCTGACTTTTAATAATTATTTATAAGCTGGGAATATTTTGATTTTACGGTGAAATATTTTATTCTACTTGGTAAAATTTCCAGTTAACTAAATGATAAATGTTTTGTCGCAGTGGCGCTTTTAATATAGATAAAATTTGGTGAAGATCAATATTATATAGAAATATGAAAGTTTACATAAAAAACGATTGTAGTATATCTTTGTGCCTATAACAAGCCATTTTCAAATTTCTGTTATCCAGCAAGAATCGGCGAGACATGGAGTATTGACCTATATATTCATTAGAAAGTGTAACAATATTTTGATGAGAGGAATAATGAGTATAAGCTTAATTTACTCCATATTAATCATAAAGAATTCTAACCGACCTAACAAAAGATGAAGAGAAATTGTTTGGCATTACGGGAAAGTAATTATCAATTCTCAGTTTTGATGATCATAATTCATCAAAGGAAATACCAGAATTTGATAGAAATATTTACTTTCAATTTCCTGTATAATTTGAAACAGAAGGGAAACAACTAATGAATAAATATATAGCACTTGTTTTTATATTTTTGATGACTGGATGTTACACTGTAGTAGATCCACCTGTGCAAAATGGTGAAGGGGTTGAATCTAAAGATGAGAATTACTTTATAGAGGGTGATCAGGTTAACATCTATAATGATATCGATAATAGATCATTTCGTCGCTATTCAAATCACCCAAGATATCGGAGGAACTACAGTTGGTGGTCTGATTTTTACTATGATCCATATTATTCTGACTACAATTACTATTATGATGATTATTATTGGTATCATGGTGGATATTCATACTACCCGTATGATGATTACTATAACAATCACTGGTGGCAATCAGGCGATGGTGAAGATGGTGACCCCAAAAAAGCGAGGCGAGATAGGGACTCTTACAGAAATCCCAATTTCGGTAGCGGTGGTCAGCTAGAGCCCGATCCACTGCCAGCTGGTGGGGTGAGCTCACCGGCATCTTCTGATCCGGCCCCAGCAAGTTCAAATAGTAATAGTGATAATGGAGATAATTCAAATAAACCCAAGAAAGATGGAAAAAAGAAAGCAAAACGACCGGATAGGAGACCAAGATAATGAGGAAGATAATGGTCCTGTCAATGTGTGTGTGTTTTGCTTCAGCGCAAAACGAGATGGATGCATTACTGCCTTTTTTCGGATTTGAAGGTTCTCAGTCACTGCAAAATAGTATCGGTCAGGCTACAGTAACTGCCGGGGAAATCATCCCAGGCCTAACAAGCAACCCGGCAAATCTGGGTTTACATCGGTTCTCCACATTAGGGTCCAACTTTTACAACGGCAAATTTGACGGTAACAGAGATTTGTCAAACAGTGGGTTTAGTGGATTGTATGCTATTCTACCGATTCATGTTTATCAGGGTAGCCTGGTTTTTGGCTTTGGAATAAATAAAGAAACAAGCTTTTCAGGGGCAGGGATAAATGAGAATTACATCCCAGGTGTCAATGACGATTATACATTTGATGTTAATGGCGGCATGTATATTACCAGCTTCGGTGCTGCGATAGAATTTTCCAAACATCTCTATATCGGAGTGGATTTCAAGTATCTCAGAGGTGAGAATGAATTACTTAAGATATATCCAAATTCAGCTTACCCGGATTCAACAGATTTCTTTAATGCATCATATCGCGGTTTTGGTGCATCTATTGGCTTTCTTCAGAAATATACTCCTCAATTTCAAATAGGTGGTTCATTGGAATTACCAACAAAACTTTGGGTAGATGACCGATGGATTTACTCAGACAATTTCGACCATCTCAGATCATTTAACGAGTTATGGGAATATACTCTCAAAAAACCGATGGTGCTACATTTAGGGGGTACGTTTAATACAAAAGAATTCAATTTGTTTTATGAACTGGAATGGACCGATTTTGCCAATATTGAGTTTAAATCAAAAACCATTTTTGAAGAAGATCTGCAATTGCCTGCAGAAATAGGCATAAACAATAATATTAAATCTACATTTGAATCAACGGTAGCCCATCATATAGGAGCTGCCGTTCATTTACCAATGTTTCCAATGCATTTATATGGTGGTTATCAATATTTACCAGTCCCATATACTGGTGATTTCGATGATGATAAAAGGGAATCAATCTCAGCGGGATTCTCATTCATGCTAAACCAACAATTTAGTCTGCATGGTTCCTGGACAAATTATTTTTGGAAAAACGACGGATTGAAGGAAAATTATTCTCAATCTGTTTTTGGGGTTTCTCTTCATTATTAATCAATAAATTCAATAGAAAATAGAATACACAGTAGTATCCATTAATTTTCCCGGCAGGTAAAATAGTTCGTTGTCCCCTGGAATCAATTGATTTCATTCGTTCCATCTGACATTGTATAATAATGTAAACTATAACCTAAATGATAAAAGCATTTATTATTAGATAATAAGAGTATAATATCGAATATTGTTTTCGATAATTCTTTATAGAATGGATACAATAAATAGAAATTATTTAAATAATTATAGTGTAACAAAATATAATTCTACTTTCGATATTCTTTTGAAGCGTGATAGTTTATTAGTTTCAAAAACAATCTAATAAATGATTCATAAAGTATTAATCACAATATTCTCTCTAATAATTTTAGTGGTAATTTTATTCAGCGTTAAATCTGCTGGTGAATATTATTTCACAAGTCAATTAGAGCGTCCCCATTTACCGGCTCATCAGATGTGGAAACCCAGTGGTATTTATGGACATGGTCTGGGTATACTCGGTACCAGTCTTGTCCTTGGCCTGCTAGTCTATTCTTTGCGTAAACGATGGAAATGGTTACGGAAGTTCGGCAGTCTTAAAACATGGCTTAATTATCATATCTTTATGGGCATTACCGGGCCTATCCTGATTATCTTACACACTACCTTCAAATTCAATGGTCTGGTTTCCGTGTCTTTCTGGTCAATGATGGCTGTCATGATTTCAGGTTTTATCGGAAAATATATATACGTTCAAATTCCACGGGCAAAAGATGGTGTCGAGTTATCCGCTAAAGAAATGGAAAAGAAAATCGGTTCGTTAAGAGATTCTCTTATAGATCGATATAAATTTGATGGAACGCATATTAATTTGTTGCTTGAGAATGATCATAATCAAAAAACAACCACATCAAGATTCAAGACATTTTTCATGATGCCTGTTCAAAATATTATCCTGAGAATAAGAATTGGTCAAAGGATAAAAAAATCCGGTTTATTGAATAAAAACATACCGAAAAATGAAATAAAGCAAATTAAACAGATTCTACTTCAGCATATCATCCTCACCAGGCGTATTGGTTCATTGGAGTTGTTTCACAAATTATTCCATTACTGGCATGTTATTCATAAACCCTTTGCTTACATCATGATCATTATTCTGTTTTTGCATGTTGCGCTAACACTTTTTATGGGTTTCACATGGATATTCTAAATATCAACGAAACACTGGCAACGATTATATTAGCTGCGATTATAATTTTTGCAGTGTTAATTCCTTATTATTTAAATAAGCAAAAAAATGCGAGAAAAATATCAGCACAAATTGAAGAAGCCAAAAAAACGGGTAAAAGCACGCCGTTTAGCAGGCATCCACAGTTTAATGTAAATGCCTGCATTGGGATTGGAATTTGTACTAGAGTCTGTCCTGAAGGGGATGTGTTAGGCCTAGTAAAGGGAAAAGTTGCTATCGTCAAAGGAGCCAGTTGTATTGGCATTGGTGAATGTGCCAGGGAATGTCCAGTAGGTGCTATATCAATAGGCATGGGTGATATTTCCACCAGAGAGGATATCCCGCAACTATCAGAAAACCTGGAAACCAATATTCCCGGTATTTATATCGCTGGAGAATTAGGCGGCATTTCACTGGTCAAAAACGCCATTGCTCAAGGCAAGGAGGCAGTTGATGCAATTTTCACCCAATCCCAGGAAAATACCCATGTGATGATTGTCGGGTCAGGACCGGCAGGAATGTCTGCTGCTCTTCGCTGCGTTGAAAAGAAGATTTCATACACTATTATCGATCAGACATCAGCTGGCGGTACCATTCTGCAGTATCCAAGAAAAAAGATGACCCTGGTTCAAAATGTTGAATTGCCTCTTTACGGAGTCCTTGATAAAGGGATTTATTCAAAAGAAGAATTACTTGAAATTTGGAAAAAGGTACAAAAACAATTTAGCATTGAGGTAAAGGAATCACTAAAGCTACAGTCAATTGAAATTCAGGAGAACGGCTTTATATCGAAAACCATTAAAGGAGAATTTGAAAGCACTCATGTTATTCTTGCCCTCGGTAGAAGGGGAACTCCAAGAAAGCTGGGGGTTCAAGGTGAGGAAAAGAGCAAAGTATCGTATAAATTGATTGACGCATCATCTTATCAGGACAAAAATATTCTCATAGTTGGAGGTGGAGATTCTGCTGTTGAAGCTGCAATTGGCATGGCCCACCAATATGGAAATAAAGTAATCATGTCATATCGAAAGGAAAATTTCTTTCGATTAAAATCCAGAAACGAAACGCAAATTGAAGAGATGATGAATAAAGGACATGTAAAAGTTCATTTTTCATCAAATTTGATGAACATCGAGGATGATTCTGTGATTCTAAAACAGGACCAAAATGAGATAAAAATGGATAATGATTATGTGTTCATATTTGCTGGTGGAATCCCTCCTTATGCATTATTGAAAGATGTTGGTATCAAATTTGGTTCAAAAGTTGAACACAAGGTATGAAAAGCAATATATTCATATTCCTGTTATTCTCTGTTTCTTTCTCTCAATTCTCTCCTGGTGATTTATCTGACCCGCATGCATTTCTTTCTGGAAATCAAAACTGTGATCAATGCCACTCAAAAGGAAAATCTGTTGATAATGATGACTGTACGGATTGTCATATAACCATCAAGAAATCCATGAGAAATAAAGAGGGTTATCACGGTGGGAATAATCTATCAGATTGTTATATCTGTCACTCTGATCATAATGGATCCGCATTTTCAATGATATATTGGGAGGATGGACAGGATAAATTTGATCATTCTAAAACTGGATATATCCTGGATGGAAAACACCTGGGGCATGATTGTCAGAAATGTCATAAATCAGAATTAATACGAGATAAAGATGTGATCGGCTGGGAAACAGAAATCCGTAGTTCAACATTTTTAGACAAAACATTTCTTGGCCTTTCCCCAAATTGTTTAGATTGCCATGAGGATGTCCATAAATCAGAATTGCAGGATAAGCCAAATTCGTTATTTTTAAAACCCTGCGCTGATTGTCATAATACTTCCTCCTGGAATTCGGCATCAGAATCATTAGATCATTCAAAAACATTATTCGAACTAAAAAAATCTCATAAAAAAGTGAAATGTATCCAATGTCATTTTCCAAAAGATAAACCTGAAAAATTGGATATTCTATTTTCTGTGTCAATTGAGAAAGGCTGTGTGGATTGTCACAAGGATATTCATAATGGTGTCTATGGACAAAATTGCTCCACATGTCATGATGAAGATGATTGGAAAAAGGCTTTGCCCTTTGATCATAACAAAACAGATTTTTCTCTATTTGGGAAACACCAGCAAGTTAAATGCAGCCTATGTCATAAAAGCGAAACTGTCATCAATAAAGATATGCAATGTAATGACTGCCATAAAGATATTCATAATGGCGGATACGGAACCACATGTGCAAAATGCCATGATGAGACTGATTGGAAGCAGACAAAGCAGTTTGACCATGATGTATCAGGATTTCCATTAACCGGACTGCATAATACAGTCAAATGTGAAAAATGTCACATCCCAGATAAAATATTGATCAAAAAACCGTTTTGCTATGATTGCCATATAGATATTCATCAGAACCAGTTTGCCAGTAATTCACAATTAAAAGATTGTACATATTGTCATGATACACGAAAATGGAAACCATCACAATTTTCAATAACTAAACATCAGCAAACAAAATTTCCACTTACCGGCGGGCATCTGGCTGTGCCCTGTTTTTTATGTCACTCTAAGCCGATTCCAGATTCGGAATTACCTGTACAATTCTCAGGTATTTCACAGAACTGTCAAGCATGTCATGAAGATATTCATTATTTGCAGTTTGCAGATGAATCGAATTCAACAGATTGTCAGAAATGTCATATGACCAGCCAATGGCGAATTCAGGCTTTCGATCACAATACAACCAGGTATATATTGGATGGGAAACATCAGAAAGTTGATTGTGAAAAATGTCATAAAAAAGTTATAGTTTCATCTGGTAATATTGATAAGAATTATGTGCGTTATCGTCCAATTGCTCATGACTGTAAGGATTGTCATATGGATGAATTCAAAAAACCAAATGGCTATGAATAAACAGCTCTCATATATCATCTTCAATCTATTTCTGCTTATTGGAATTTCGATAGGTCAAATCAGGGATGAAAATAATCTTGAATTTGAGATAAATATGGCATGTGATATTTGTCATTCCGCTGCAGGCTGGAGCGATCTGACTAATTCGAAATTCAATCATGAAACCACTAATTTTTCTTTAACAGCAGCACACAGTAATGCTATCTGTTCTGATTGTCATGTTGGCGATGATCTTCAATCCAAACATGTTTTTAATTCAATTGCATCTGACTGCAGTTTCTGTCATCAGGATGTGCATTTTGGCAAACTAGGTTTGGATTGTGCCGGTTGTCATAATGCCGAATCATGGTATCCTGACCGTCAATCATTTTTTCATGAACTGACATCCTTCCCATTAACGGGAATGCATACCGGCATAACCTGTAATAAATGTCACACTGAAGACTCAAACGGGTTATTTAGTCCAATTCAAACTGCCTGTCAATCATGCCATATGGAAGACGAATCAATAGCAGCTGTAGTGGTTCCGGATCATAATAGTTTTATTAATCAATGTGAATTTTGCCATAAACCGACATCATGGAATGAGTTGGCATTTAATCACTCCAATACTGGTTTTGAATTAACTAAAGGGCACTCCGGTTTGCAATGCTCGGACTGTCATCAATCCGGCTATAATTTGGAGAATGGTGATTGTTTCACTTGTCATCTGGATATATATAATCAAACCTTGCAGCCAGTTCATATCGAGCAAATATACGTACTCACTGATTGTGCAATGTGTCATGATGCTTCAGGATGGGAATCATCAATTTACAATCATGAACCTATGCCTGAGTCCTGCTCACTTTGTCATCTCAATGATATGCTAAATGCAAATCTTAATATCGCCGGGCATTATAGCCTCCCGAATCAATGTCAGGATTGTCATGTCCCGCAGGGCTGGGATCAATTTGACTTTGATCATTCCGTCACCGCCTTTGCATTGGAAGGCATTCACCTGGTAACCAGTTGTACCGATTGTCACAGCACTGGATTTGCCCTTACACCGAATGAATGTCAGGATTGTCACATTGATGATTATACAAATGCGGATGATCCAGTACATGATCCTTTTAATTTTCAACCAGATAACTGCCATATCTGTCACAGTGCAATGGGATGGGAACCAGCAATTTTTCACTCAAATATTGATGAGAACACAGAATGCTCAGATTGTCATGATTTCAATGGAATTACAGATGAGCTTCCAGAAATTGATCATGCTTCTGCAATAAAACTAGGGTCTGATATTAATAATTGTACCCTTTGTCACAGCAGTACAACAGATTGGACCGAAATCTCCTTTGGAGATAATCAGCATGATGGCGCGGTGTATGGAATATATTTTGATATTTACAGTGGAGAGCATAATAATCAATGGGGATCCAGCTGTACTGAAAACTGTCATACATTTAATTCCTTCGACACATTTTCCTGTTATGAAACATGTCATGAAAGTTCCCACAGCAGGTCGTCCATGAATGATGAGCATTGTGATGGAAATTGTGAATCTTGTAATGGAAGCAATGGATACTGGATGGTATTTCAAGAGTATTCTGACGGCAATTGGCAATCTGAAACTACATTTCAGCAATGTTATCAATGCCATCCCAATGGAGACAAAAGTGGCGGATGTGCCGATGATGCCATGAAACCATTTTTCCCCTATAAAAACTTTGATGATGCCCACCAAAAAGAGAATATTACAAAATGAGTATTAGGGATAAGAATTGAGATTTACCAGAATCATAGTACAAATAATATTGCTGCCCATAATAATTTTTAGTCAGCAACATTTGGGTGGCAATTTATCATCGGATGAAAATATTCATATTAATTCCGAAAACTGTGGCCAATGTCATCTAAAAGAATACTTTAGTACAACCGCCCCAAACCATCTTTCTTTTCAATACCAACCGCAGGATTGTCAAAATTGCCATGGAACTGAACAATGGATGCCGCATGTTTTTAGTCATAAGGATAGGTCATCAGAAGGAAATTGTATATCCTGCCATATGTTGCAGTTAAAAAATTCAAACCAGTCTGTTAACGGTCACGATCACCTTGCCAATGATTGCACAATCTGCCATGTAACTGAAAAATGGGATAGAATTATATTTAATCATTCCCGCACCAAATACGGGTTGAGATCTAACGAAAAAGATCAGAATTGTCTCACTTGTCATCTGAATGGATTTAAACCTGATGACATAATTTGTCCAGACTGCGAACCATCCTTGAAAGCAAATAGATGAAGCGGATATTCATAATTCTGTCACTAATCAGTGCCATTTTGATCTCCCAGAGACCGGTAATCATTGGTGATATCAATGGGGATTTCTCTGTTGATGTTTTAGATATTGTTGGGTTGGTGACTATTATTCTTGGAGGAACCGAGCCTGAAATCAATGAGTTTGTAGCAGGTGATATCAACTTTGATGGTTCCCTAGATGTCTTAGATATAGTCGAACTGGTAACCAGTATAATCATGCCCCCAGATTGTCCAGATAATTTTGATAATTGTTCAAATGTCCCAGATCAATGTTGTGATATTAATCATGAAAGTGCTTATCTACAATGTGAAGATTGCCACATTCTGGATTATATAAATACCGAATCACCAAACCATCTTGAACAATTCTTTCCTCACTCAGATTGCAATATTTGTCATATGGCTACAGGGTGGCAGGATATATTATTCCAGCACACCATTTTGGATGTCAGTTGTAATATTTGTCATTTGGCAGATCTGCAAGTTGCCAACCAACTGGTAAATCAACACAACACATTGTCTTCAAATTGTGATATATGCCACACTACCCAAACGTGGCCAGAATTAGATTTTCTCCACGAGGTTACCGGGTTTGTTCTCGAAGGTTTACATGAAGGTCTTGCCTGTAATAGTTGCCACGAATCATCCTGGCTAGCTGTTACGGATGAATGCAGTACATGCCATCAACCAGATTGGGAATTTACAACCGAACCGATTCACTCCGAGCAGATATTTCACCCTGAAGACTGTATCGATTGCCATGATGCCTATGGTTGGATACCTTCCATTTTTGAACATGATTTACCGCAGCAGGCACCCTGTTCCAGCTGTCATATTGCAGATTTTGACAACGCTAATATTCTCGAACCTGATCATCAAAACTTTACAACTGACTGTCAAATATGTCATGTATCTACTCAATGGAACAATGTTAATTTTGATCATAATTCCACCGAGTTTCCATTGGTTGGCTCCCATCAAACTGCAAACTGTGAGGGCTGTCATAGTGAAGGTTATACCGATATCGAAACAACCTGTGAAAATTGTCACCTGGACGATTATGATTTAACGGAGAATCCCGATCACACAGTCCAGACATTTTTATCAGCTGATTGTGAGGATTGCCATACAGCCGTTAACTGGACAGATATCATCTTTGAACATGGATTACCTGAACAGGCAGAATGCTCTACCTGCCATGATGCCAATTATCAGGCAACAGAAACTCCCATCCATTCAGACGAAGTATATGAAGCAGCTGATTGTGAACTTTGTCATAATAATGATGCCTGGTCACCATCAATTTTTGTTCACTTACCTGAAGAGACAACCTGCAATATCTGTCATACAGCCAATCTTGATACTGCAAATCTAAATATCGGTGGTCACCTGGGGTTTGGTGAAAACTGTATAGATTGCCATCAATCCACCCAATGGCAGGAAATTCTTTTTGATCATTCTACAACAGGATTTTTACTTGTTGATTCACATGATGGGCCATTATGCGGTGATTGTCATGGCGTGGAAGATACACCAACATTGTGCCAGGGCTGTCACCTGGATGATTATGATTTAACAGAAACTCCCGTTCACTCAGTCCAGACATTTTTATCAGCAGACTGTGAAAATTGCCATACAGCCGTTAACTGGACAGATATCATCTTTGAACATGGAT